>Ga0208547_1000358_pt1 | contig 26263 bp, 10 predicted proteins | sample DEB08_DNA_5_FD_185501 | JGI IMG/M metagenome (GOLD analysis project Ga0208547, IMG submission 185501) | Aqueous microbial communities from the Delaware River and Bay under freshwater to marine salinity gradient to study organic matter... | ecosystem: Environmental > Aquatic > Marine > Coastal ...
TTGCCTTCTACTTCTAAACGATAAAGTTTACCTTCCCACATAACATCAGCAAAGAAAGATTCTTGTGCAGGTTCTGGTTGAGAACCCCCTACGTTGAGGGTTCCATTGAAATCACCGTTGATGGTGATACTTTCTGAGAGAAATTGTTGAAAACTTTTCATTGATCAGCACTTCCAGCGACGACGGGCTTTGCAAACGGGTTTGTCTGGGGTCTTGGAGCAATCAATGTTATGCATATCTTGTTGACCCTTAGATCTTGCACAGAAAGACTTTCTGCGTTTGGCATCTTTACTTCCTGGTTTTGGATCACCAGTTACGGCAGTCTTCAACTTAGAACCAGGATTCTCACGACGATATGCCTTAACTGCTGCAGGACTCATACCATCAGTCTTATCGGATTTATTGACCTTTTGCCAATCCTCATCAAGTTCTGCTCTCCAATCAGAAAACTCTTCTTTTTTAACTTTTACTTTTTTAGAATCTCCAGTTCTAAACTTACCAAATGGAGTTGGAAGTTGTTCTCCATATTCTCCAGTTTTCTTTTCAACTTTGTCATTGGGATCTACATCACCATCAACGTCATAATCAATTCTTGTTGATGCTTTTTTTGAAAGTTTCTTGAGATTACCTCCACCAATTTTTGATTCTAAATCAGATTTTGTTGGTGTGTGCTTTGCCTCATCAATTTCATTTTCCTCTTTCTTCACACAGTTATTATAGGTCTTACCAAACATTTTTTTAGTTCCCTTTTTCTCATATCCCTTCCAACACTTTTGACCTTCATCAATCTGTTCACCTTTTAGTGGTTCTGGTTTGATAAGATCAACAAACTCATATTCAGTTGCCTTGAAGTCTTCTCTCCAGTTTGAGAAATCGTAACTCTCAGACTTATTTCCCCAGTTATCGGCACCAACCTTACGGCACTTTACAAGTGCTCCAGAGGCATATGCAGAAGGCCAGACAGAATAACGTGACTTGACCTTATGATAGCAGGCATCTTTGGTGCCACTACCTTTACCCGGTTTATCCTTTGCCTCTGTTACCTCTTCTTTCTTCTTTTTATCAAACTTTCTACCAATAGCACCACCTACTCTTTCCCCTACTTCACCACCAACAATTCCAGTTCCAATAGATGCAGCTCCTGCACCAGCAGCACCACCTGCTATACCACCAACGACACCACCAATAACTTTACCAATTTTTTCTCCCTTTCCTGCTTCATTTTTTTGTATTGCATTTTTAGTTGCAGTTTTACCAGATTTTAATCCACCTTGTACTGCTCTACCACCTCTTTTTCCAGCAACTTTAATACCGGATCTAACTAATCCACTGTATTCTAACAATTCCATTTCTTCTTTTTTCATTTTCTTCTTTGGATCTGTAGAAACATAAGTTGGTTTTGCAGCACCAGATTTTTGTTGCTGTCCCGGATCTGCTGCCTTTTTTCTTCTTTGAGCAGAAAGTCTCTCTGCCTTACTCATACTTGCTCTTTTTGCCGAAGAAACGCACTTTGGTGTTCCTTCACCAGGTTCATCACTTGCACAGGTTCCACCTGTAACAACATTAACCCAACCACTTTTGCCATCTTTTGACTTGGATTTACCAAACCAATCACGAAGTCCCTCTTCTTTGACAGTCTCTTCGTTGGTTACATAATCTGCTGCGGTATCAATATAATCTGCTGCTTTGGTAATTTTTGATTGAACCCATGCTTGCAGATTACCCTCACCTTTTTTACCCATCTTCTTTTGAAGACGTTTGGCAGCATTAGTAACGGTTTTCAATTCAGATCTTGCCATAGAGTATTCGTGATCTTTCTTTTCTTCACTCATCTTCTTTCTTCCTTGACAATGCGCTCTCTGAGAAAATCCTTTTGGGTTATTGCAATCGATGGACCTTTTATACTTTTGACTCCAACCTTCGGAGACGCCTCCGCCATTAGAACCCCCATTAGAGTCCCCATTCCCACTTCCATTGCCATTCGAGTGATTTCCATTTTTCTTTGTATCCTTCTGTTCTTCCCCGTTTTCTTTGCGGAGCCAACCACCAAGACCCACACGATATCCTGTTGGGATTCGCTTACACTTTTTATCTTTATAGCAGTAGTAGTATCCCTGCTTACACTTTTTCATTTTTAGTGTTTGAGTCATTACTATTTAGAAAACCTTGTTTCAACATTTTTTGCAGTTCTGAAGTTGATCCAACAAACACCGCATTATTAGTTACATTGTTTGTAGTTTTCCTAGAGTCTTCTTCTACATCTTTAAGTTTCTTTTGTAAGTCAATCAACTTATCAGTGGTATCCGCAACACTCTTAATCAACTGTCCAGCAACCTCATATGCCCTTGGACTGCCCCCTTCACCTGCTACCTCCATAATACCGTTAATTGCCTCTTGACCCTTCTCTATGAGGGAATAGAGGTTAGCACGACTATATTCATAGTCTTTTTCAATATCAACTTCTTTAGATTTTACAATCTCTGGTTTTTTCCTTGTGGGTTCTACCTCAACAATCTCACTCGTTGTGTTGAGTGCTTCATCTATGGAATCATAATTATTACTCATAACAATCAAATATCCTCTTGTCTAGTTGGACTATACCCCTTAGAATCTGGTAAGAAAGACCAGTTTTCTGTAAATCCAAAATCATCACCTGGTTCTGCACTGATTGGATCTGGAACAACAGTATATCTCATTTCACGTCTTGCAGTTTGAGTATTTGTATCACCGTAAAGATCTGCCTGAACCTTACGAATAAGTCCATCGGAAGACTCTGCAATAGGACCAAAGAGATAAGTCTTTGCAGTAAATCTTAGAGTATAAATGAGTGCTCTTCTGGTCTCAAAAGAACCCTCATAATCATCCTGGAAATCAATACTGTCAAGTATAATGGGAATATCTCTTTTCTCTCCGATTGACTCAACTAAGTCAACAGTTAGGTTAAATGATGGTTGAAAGAATGGGAGTATTTGCTCAATGATTTGAAGGGCATCATCATTCAACTTACTAAAGATATTAAGTTCAAACTCAATATTATAAGGAACCGGCATGAATACTTTTTTAGTTTTATTGTCAGTAGTATCGTTTGCCTTAAACGTTTGAGTTACTCCAGTTTTTCTAGTTGGATCATACTGAATCCTAGTCATCTCAAATGACATTCTTGGAAGAGTAATTGCAATCGATTTTGATAACTGCTCTTGCTCTTGAATCTTTGCCAAGAATTTTTGCATTGGTCCATAAGAAAGACCAACTTTAGTCTCATCTAAGATGCTACCATCACTTTTAGTGTGTCGAATTGAAATATTGTTAAATAAAGTTCCAAAACTAATAATAGTTTTTCTTATTATCTCGTGATAAAAATAGGTTCCTAACATTAATAATTACCAAATGGATTTGACTCTGTAAAATCTAGTATGCCGTCTGCTTCTGTTTCGATTTCTTCATTAACATCATATGGGTTGTCATAACTTTCATCATCATATTGTGAAACAACATATCTGGCGGAAGAAATTGATCCGACAACAATTTCACCCACACTAAACTTACCAGTATTTAGTGATACTCTAACATTGGTGACGGGAGGATTTCCTGGGAATGGAGATACTGTAGTTCTAAAGTCTCTAACTCTTGCCGTAGTTCCGGAAGATTGTCCGGTAATAATCTCATTATAGGTAAAGGTTCCAATGCCAATGGTAGAGAATCCTGCAATAGAAACTGTTGGTGCTTCTGTATATCCAATACCAGGATTAAGAATTCTGATTGAATCGATTTCAGTATTTGCATTAATCCTAGCAATCGCTGTTGCAGTTACTCCAGTTCCAGGTCCACTAATCGTTATCACAGGTGCAGATGCATATCCTGTTCCCCTATCACTTATATTAATACCACTTACACTAAACTGTGTTCCACCAATTGAACAAGTGGCAGCTGCCCCTGTTCCCCCTCCACCGGAGATTGTAATCGTGGGTGGAGTTATATATCCTTTACCACCACTTGTAAGTTCTAATCTTAATATGGATTGGACATTTCCGACACTTGTCGTTATAGCAACTGCAGTTGCCGGGAAATTTCCACCACCAAGATTTGGTGGATTAGAGAAAGTTACGGTTGGTGCTGTTTGATATCCAGAACCATCGTTATTCAAGAATATTTCACTAACTGCACCTGTTGAAATTCCTGCAGTTATTACTGCAGTTCTTGTAGTTCCAACAACTGTGATGGATGTGATATAACCTTCATCTTCTACAGTATTATCAACTTCTTCAATTGCAGTATCAATAAGTTCATTTTCCCATTCATAGAGTTCACAACTTAGTTCATAAGTGTAATTTGATCCTAGTTGATAGAATGGTTTTTCGTGCTCAACTCTTTTAATCTCAAATAATCTTTCACCGAGAGGGAAATAAATCAAATCACCTTCTTTTGGTCTGGTGATCAAATCGGCAAAATCATACTCGGTGATTCTACCTTCTCTGATACCTGAAGAAATACCTTCCAAAAAGGGAGCAATAAATTCTTCATATCTTTCTCTAGATATGGTCAAACTTATTTCATTTTTTAACCTAAGACCAAACTTGGTCATAATGTCACTGTCTGGAGCATATCCTTCATAGTTATTAATATATGCCTCAATCATAAAAACATCATCAAACTTTGATGATTGTATTTCTCTTATGATATCATCAGTTTTGAAAATCTTTCTTGGTAGATAATAAACATCTACACCATAAATCTTTAACTGCTCATTAATGATATCCTGAACAAGAAATTGTTCGTTTGTAGAACCTTGGAGGAAAAATGGATTTAATGACATACTTATTACCCAATCATGTCCATAGGTGGCAGTTCATAGTCGGATGACATTCTCTGTCTTATCTCATCCAGTTCTCTCTGCCCATCTTCATATAGAGCTCTACCATTTAGTTCAACACCACCAGGAAGTTTTACTCCTTGGAATTTGATCAAGTTTTGTCCCCACTGTTTCTTGATTGAAGCAGTCAAATATTTTTTAACAAAACTATCATTGAATACTTTTGAATAGTCTGCAGGATCCATTGCTCTGTAGCATTCAATCACAATAAAACTATTTGCCTCTTGTGCTCCCCAGTCAATATCAAGATACAGTCTATTTTGCCTTTGATTGAATCTAATCTGCTTGTCTGTTGTCAATAACATATCAATATCTTCCAAATAAGATTTGGTCATTGAATATGTCAATAAGTCTACAGAGTTAAAGAAATACAAATCATTCAAAAACAACTGATATTTGATACTAAACATTCCGCCAGAAATAGAACTAGTATCAAACTTAAATATTTTCTCAATACCAATTACAGAATCTGGAACTTGGATGAAGTTTGAAGTTTCATAAAAGTTAGAAGTAACTGCTCCAAACCCAGCAATATTGGTTGAGGTTCCTGTTGTAGTAACAATACCAACACCAGTCGTTGTAACACCAACAGAACCTGATCCAGATCCTCTGCCACGATTAATATCATCTTGAGTGATCTTATACTTAAGATATGTTTTTTCTACACCATCAAAGTGTCTTTCATTAAAATATTGAAGTGTGTCGTCGAGTAAATCATCAACCTGTTCATCTGCAACGTTAATTTCCAAAACAGGTGCGCCAAGTTGTCTAAGGCAATAATCTTTGAGTTCTTGTCTAGTGGTTGGTTTTGCCATTAGTATTCTCCCCCATCAATGAGACCGGCAGTAAGAGTTCCAGAAATAAACACATTATTTGAGAACGTTGCAATACCAACAAATGTTGATAATCCTGCAACGTGCAAATCTCTAGAGAGTGTTAAGTCACCACTAGCAGTTAATGTAGATGCGGCACCAGGATATCCTGCTTCAAGACCACTTCTGGCAGTGATCAATCCAATAGCATCAACGTTAGTTACATCTTCATAAGTTAATGTTCCTGCAATAGAAACATTACTATTGAAAATGGCATTTCCAACAAATGTAGAAACTCCCGATACATTTAAATTGTCTAACTCAGTGTGCCCATCAATATCAACATCACCGTTGAAGTTAACAGCACTGACGAAAGTGGAAACACCCGATACATTAAGGTTGTCTAACTCCGTATGGCCATCTACATCTAGATCACCATTGGCATCAATGTTGCCAGTAAAAGTTGATACTCCAGTTACTTGAAGATCTGATGTTGTTGTTACACCAGAAACATTTAAGTTATCAAGTTCAGTATGACCATCAACGTCAAGATTTCCATTTAAATTTAAATTTCTTGCAGTTATTTCATCAAGTACGAGATCATCATTAACATATAAGTCCCCACCAACATATAGATCTCCTCCAGTGGTTGTAATGCCACCAGAAGATGCTAAAGTGGTAATACCAACAGATTTGAATGAAGAGTTTACTGTTGTTTGATTTAGAATATCAACTGCAGCATTAATATCTAAATTAGAGGCAAATGTTGCAATACCTGCAACAGAAATCGCACCACCAATATTTACTTGTTTTGCGACTCCAAGACCACCATTAACAACTAAAGCACCGTTTGTAGGTGCCGAAGAGCTGGTTGTATTTGAAAAAGTTACAATACCTGTAATATTCAAGGATGACGAATCAATCGTATCCGTCATATAGAAAGATTCTGTGGCAAGATCCCATACCAGGATCATTCCATCTCTAGTTTTTAGAGTAGAATCTACGTCAGTTAAATTAACTAGTCGTGTTGGTGGTGCAGAAGCATTAGATAATACACGGATTACATTCTGAGAACCAATCCTATCGTTAATATTAGGCATTACCTGGTGACTCCCCCTCGTATTAGTGCTGCACCCTCTACAGCTTTATATTCTCTGCCAGCATTTGTAATTTTTACGTCAAAAACGTACCTTCCAGGTTTCAAACTACTGGATTGTGAACCAGTTAAAGAAATTGAAATGATACCTAGTTCAGGACTAGTAATGGTAGATCCAAAAGATACTGATGTAGTTGCACCATAATGTTTTCTAAGCTGTGCAGTTGTTGATGCATCTGTTAAAATCAAAGGCGAATTGGTTCTAGTGTCTTCCAACTGAAATGACGTATCAAAATCATATCCTTGTTCGATCACAATATTGGATACATAAACAGCCATTATTTTATGATGCTAATATACCTCTAGCTATTTATATTAATTGCTGAGGCTAGTTATTTTTGAAGCAATTCTTTAAGAATACTTTTTATTTCATCAATATCTTTTCTCATATCATCCAACTCTTTTTTACGCAAATCTTTTTGCACTAAAGAGGTTACATATTGATTGTAACCGGCAGTATCGCAGTTTACGATAGCACCGGTATTTTCATCTCGATATAGATTTGAGTGTCCTTCTACCTTTATCATCTGAGTGCAATAACTCTAAGATCTGCGAAACGAGGTGCTTGTGCCTGATTGGAACTTGACATTACAATTTTAATACCATATCCAATGAAGAGATCCAGATTATCGACTGTGAACTCATATTCTAAAAATTCTCCACCTAGACTTGCTCTTACCTTTCTATCAGGTAATCCACTATTCTTAGATGGGTCAACAACTAATAATCCTTCTGTTGTTTGTTTCAGATTATTATATCCTGGGAACAATTCATATGATTGTCCAACTTCACTAGAATCTGCCTTTATAGTCGTATATAGAACTCTGAAATCGGCATCTCCAGGTCTTTCTGCGGCAATGATAACTTTAAGTCCAGATGCGGGATTTTGGAGATTAGTTATATTTGAATAATATACTGATGCATGTGGATCGTCAAGTACAGAATTAACTCTATTGTCACCTGGATAGTTTGTTATTGGTTTGTTGATTCTATTCAGATTAAATATGGATCTTGCAGATTCTAAATCTAATATTGGAGAAAGTGCATTATTTAGATCACTGGAGTTGAAAGTAATTGCAGTTGTAAATGATTTCTTTCTTGGCATAGCAGTTAGATATTGATTCTGATTTGCCTCAGATGCAACCATTCGAACAGAATTTAAGGAATTGAGAGAATTAAGTTGAACATCCTCATATCCATTGTCATTGAAAGAAACCTCTGTACCATCAACACTTGTTGAACTTACAGTTCTAATTTTTCCAGTTACGGAAGTTGTTGATCCAGGTGTCAGAATATCATATGAAGGAATTACTGCATCATACATTAAGTTTTCTGAGGCAGTTACTTTGTCTCCACCTACTAACTTTTCATCATTGAATGAAAGTTGTGGAGCATTTGCAGTCGCACCATCGTTTATTCTACTATTTCCTTTGGTGTTTGATCTATCAATCTTAATATGATAACTATCAATATCAAATGGTGCAACTATAGATGTTGTGATTCCATTGATTCTTCTCAATGAAACTCCACCAAACTCATATTTTTCCACAACAGAATTTGAGAAATGATTGACAGGGATGGTGCCATCAATAGCTCTACCACTTGGGGAAATGCTCAGTGTTCCACTACCAATATTGTTGTATCCGATAATCTCATTTCCAATCTTAACATATCCAACATATCCTCCACCAACTGGTCTTCCTTCAAAGGTTGTAAAGTTTGAAGTGGAAGCAACACTAATCGTTGATACTTCATCAAGTGTTACTTGAGAAGTCAATACTGTTGCTGGAACATCTGATTTAATGTTATTAACTACAACTTTATTAGTAGTCGAATACATTCCGTGATTGAAGTGGTCTACCTTGAAATAATCTCCCGAGTAAACTCCACCATTTGCAGAAGCAGAAACGATATTAGTTCCCGCAGCAGAAACTATGGTAGTTGCATCACTATAGTAACTTACGGCAGCACCTACAGCAAACTCCGTTCCACTAGTATCGAACTGACCTTGTACATTTGTGAGGTACAGTGTGTCTACACCATTGATTGCAGTAATCGTTATTCTTGCATCTCTACCAGTTTGAGTTGAAGTTGTTGAAGTTTGAATGCCAACAACATCTCCAACTTTGTAACCAGTTCCAAAGTCTGGGTGGACAGTAGAATGTGCTACACCGGTAATAACTCCACTAGCGTTTGTAGTTATTCTAAGTTTGAGATTTTCCCCTTCACCAGAAATATTATAAGTGCTTACAACTTCATTTGTAACACTTGCTGGATAACCAGAACCAGCAGTTGTGAGACCGACTGTTGAAACAGAACTACCTTGCCCAACAACTACTGCAGACCCACCATTATTATTGACACCTGCAAGTTTTCTACCAACAGTTACAATACCAATAAAGTCACTATTAGTTGTTGTTACGATACCAATCTTTCCTTTCTTGGGAAGAGTAGTAATTGGATTATTGATTAATTCGGGAACATAAGTATTACTTTCGTCAAGTGGTGGATTATAGAAGTATGCAGTTCCCTGATTTGAGGTAAACTCTGCTTTATAGAGTTTAAACTTCAAATCCTGATTCTGATCAGTAGTCCAAATAGAACCATTTTGAGATTTGAATAATGATCCAAGAGCAAATTGCTTAGTGTATATAACCTGATCAACATCTGGAAGTTGTTGGGTATTTATCGTCTTATTTCCCATAACCGCAGTCCAGACTTCATATTCATCACTTTGTTCTGAGACTAAAACGACTGCATATTCTCTTCCTGGTGGTAAGAAGATGGGTTCTGGGAATCTAACATTTGTTGCAACTTCACCTGTAGAAGATGTTTGAATGAGTTGAGTTTCAACTCCATCTTCGTTAATGGTTCTAGGTCTAAGAGTTACAGGAGTACCAATGACTTCAAGTGTTGGTGTTCCAAGTTGAGTAGATCTGATTTCAACTCTTATGGGTGCATTTCCACTATCGATAGATGCAAAATATAGATCCACTGAGGTTAAAAATACTCCATTTACATCATCATCAGTATCGATATCAGATTTAACCTGAATATTTCCACCAACTGTGAAAGTTTGCGCCAGTGGGTCTGCATATGTATTTGTGGTAACTCTTCTTCTTGTGGTAGTGGTTAATGAAGTGGTTAATGAAGTTCTCAAATTAACAGTATTAGAGATACTGACGTTAGTTCTTGTTGTTTCTCTTGCTACTGTTGATCTAAACTGTAACAGGGCTGCATTTGCACTATAGTTTGCTTCCGCAAAAGAAACCGAATTACTACCTGGTAATCCAGAGGCATTTGTGGGACTAGAAGTGAGTCTGTAAGTTTTTATGCCTGTTCGTATTCTAGTTGATGGTCTGGGTGTTTGATTTGGATCTCTTATAAAGAATGCTCCAATAAGATCTCCATAATTATCAGAGATCAACCTATTATCCTTTACAAATGCAATAGCTCCACTGGTTTGTCCAACCAATTGCATTCCTTTTACAATATATCCAGAATAAAGACCTTGAGCATTTTGTGATAATGCTGAAGTATCTACATTCAAAGTTTTTGATGTTGTACTATAAAAATTGCCTATTGATTCTTTATTATATGGATCTTGATTGTAAGTTGTTACTGGATTTGCGAATGGACCAGACTTATGATTGGGTTTGCAGATTCTAAATCTAATTCTTTCAACACCATCTACTACTCCAACAACAGTTTCACCAACACTAAATGCTGCAGATGCACCAAATCCAGTAAGTTGCCTATTATTTGAAATTTCAATGAGTTTTGGAATAATGTCAATTCCACTATTACCATCTAAGAAATGATAATATCTAGTGTTTGGTTTCAAGTTTGATGCATTGAACTCAACATTTTTAGATCTCATAAAGAGTGGCTGAGATGTTCCAACGAGTTCATTGCGAATAGTCGTATCTACAGTATCAAATGAGAATGATCCTGTTGCAGTTCTTGAAGAGTTTGAATCATTAGTTGAAGAAATAATCGATCTTCCAACTACTGTGTCTCTTGTAGTTGATCTTATCAATCTCCCCCTACCACGATTGACAGTTATTCTTGCAAGTCGTACATTGGTTCTTAAATTACTTCTTAGATCTTGACTTAAATTATTAACTAAGTTTGCATTCCTATTTTGAGTTCTTACCACACCTCGATCAACATGTCTATCTGGTAATTGAACTGTTCTAACCCAACTATCAACTTCTGGTTGCAGTTTTACGACTCCCTCATATACGACAATGTTGAATGGGTTGACATTTTCAAATTTTGTTGCAAATGGTTGTTCCAACCAATCAACTTGGTCATATGCAAGAGTTAGTATATTGCCAGTTTTTTGTATGTTTCCATCTAGAAGTTGAAGAGATGGATTTGAATATTTGTCGAGTGATAAATCTAAATTCTCTGGATTTAGGTCATCTTTAGTTGCAACTAAAGATTCTAAAGAATCACTGCTAATATCAGAATTCAATGTTCTAGAATCTTCGTCAACTAGTGTTGTTGAGAAGAAGGTATCGAATTTTGATTCATCGGAAAAATCATCAACAAAGAATCCACTCTTAAATCTGTTTCTTCCTTCAGCATCTTGAATCTGTAAAGATTGAGTATTAACTTCAAGTAAAGATAATGTTGTTACTCTTTCCAGATTTTCAACCCTATCCTCAATGAGTCCAATATCTCTCATTGTATATCTTCTATTATCTGTTAAGATAATATTTGCATCAGAAGGATTATATAAGTATGCTGGATATGAAATTGTTCCTAATTCCAAAAACTCACCATTTTTTGTGGGTGGTTTTGGATTTTTTGATGATATACCTTTTTCTATAACAAAATTTCCAAGAATATCTAAATAAATCTTATCAATCCTGGAGAGATAAAAACTTTGATTGATTACTGACCCCTCTTCCGGTGCCAATAATCTTAATGGGGAAGTATTAAATGCTGAAGTTCTTGAGTTGAAATCAAATGGTGATCGATCAGTTGTTACTGCAGGATCAAAGACGGATACTCTAGGTCTAAAATCTAATGTATCAGTTGCTCTAATAGATCCCCCAATATTTGGAATATCAGATGAGAATCTTTCTTTATCGTAACTATCAACGGTAAATACGTCACCTGTATCGTTTGTTGGAACCGTATAGTGGTCAAATACAACCATCAAACGTCTTGATGGATCTTGGGTATTTTTGGTTCTTACAAGTCTGGAATAATCATAGTACTGATTCTTTTGACCTCTATTCAGTTTGAACTCTTGGGTTATATTGCTAAAGTTGCCATTTGTAATAGAATCTACTTCGGATGTGATTCCAGATTCTTCAAAAGTTACTGCCTCACCAATAGAAAACTTATTTTCATTCAAATAAACAATCCCCAGTTTATTTGTACTACCAGATGAGGGAGTTGTTGTATTATTTGTAACTACTCTAGCAACTGCGTTACTTGCAGATCCTATAATATTTTCACCAATAAGTGCGTTGGATCCGACATTTACAATAGCAGGGAACTCAACTATATCTAAAGTTGGATTTAATGTATTTAAAGATTCATATACGGCAAGAACTTTTACTACGTCTGGATAATTGAGAGAAATTTCCTCATCCTGAACTCTCAAACCATAGTATTCGTTATAAGTCAATCCATCATTTTTAGAAGTTGCTGCATTACTACCAGACTCTTTTAACTTGGATCCATTTACAAATAAAACTCTACTTCTACTGAAGTTTTTAGTTTTACTTTGAATGCCATTCTTAAGGAAGGTTATATTTACAACGGTATCATTATTTGATTGTGCACTATCAAGATTTCTTAGAGTAAGCACATTTCCACTAAGATCAAATGTGTCGGAAGTAATGGTTCCAATGCCTCCACCATTATATCCGACAGAAAATCTTTCCTGATCAAAGTTTACCCAAGAAATATCAGTGATTCCACTAATATCACTGGTGTTTATGGTAAGAGTATTATCGGAGTTATCAACATCTTTTCCAGTAAGTTGATCGATCAAATAAAGGTTGGAATTTGATAGATCAACATCGGAAGTATTTTCTTCGGGTAATGGTGCAAATAAAGCTCCAGATCCTCTTATAATAGGTGCACCCAAGAATCCATTGACTTGAATATCTGATGTTGGAAGTGCTCCATTGAAAACTCCCGCAACACTAGATATTGCAGAAACCTCAAATGACAATAAGTCTGACGAGATGCTGGATATTCTATTGTAAGATTCTAAAGAAGATCCAGATTGTTGATATCTGATAACTGTATCCGTTCTAAGACCTACAAATGTACGTCCAGGAGACGTTACTGTGGAAATGCCACCACCACCAGCAGTAATGACTAACTGAGAAACTGCTCCAGGAAAATCAAACTTATCTAAAATAGAGTCTGCTTTGAAATCATTAGTTCCACTGAAAGGAGTGGTTTGTTTTACGGACTTTATGTTCTGAGTATTATATGCACGAACTTCGGTTACAGATCTAGGTGATTCTACACCATTAATGATTAAAGTTTCTCCCTTTGCAAAAGTTCCGGAAGTCTGCCTTAAGAAGACTGTATTGGAAGATCCATCTGCAGTTGCAAATCCTGTTGCACCAGTGCTTTTTCCTTTAACAAAATATGATTGCTTAATCTCTGATGTAGTTACTGCTTGATTTAATGTGAGTTTTGTGTATGTTTGAATATCATAAAGTCTCAAATCCCAACTGGTGCTGGCATCTGCATATGCAGAATCAGTTAAGTTGAAAGAATAGACTCTTGCTTCACCGATCTGTTCTCCAACACAACCAAACTGTGCGTATAGAGAGATTGTTTCTCTCACTTTTGCTACGCCAGTTACATTATTAACTCTTAAAATATTTCCCATTTCAAATGGGACCGTTACGTTTTTAATATCTTCAGTATCTCTTGGTTTTTCTACATCAATGATTGATGTTGATGTTTTTTCAATATCATATCCTTTTACATATGCCTTACCTGGAGATATTTTTAATGATACAAGATTATCAGATGGAATGTTTCCTTGATCCGTTTGCTCATTGGCAAAGAAAGAACCATCATTCCCCAGTAGATTGTTTAAGGATTCTTCTAAATTTAAATCAAAAGGTCTTACAGTGTAATCACCAGACTCATCAAAAGTCCTTTCTGCAAGATAGTCTCTAATTTTATTATATTCAGTTTTTGTCGTTATTTTCTTAACTCTTCCGTTTTTTAATCTGAGTAACTCTACAAAATCAGTATCATTCGTATCTGTTAATGATCTTTTTGTGAGGGAAAGGAATATTTTGAATCTATCGGCACCTGGTGACGCATAGTTTGTAAATCCCTTTGCATTATCGTTTAACGATTCATCCTCTTTTGCATTAACAATAGATTCAGTTATTTTCAGTCCAACTCTATATGAAGGAGTATTCGTATATTCGTCTAAAAGGATTGTTTGGTTTGAAACACTTACAAAATAACCCCTTATAAAATAAACACCGTCACCAATTGATGCTGCTGATCCAATAGCAGTTGCATTTGTACTGATTAAAGAACCGAAAGGAGTTCCTGCATTTATAGTTGTATTTCCATATATAACATTTTCTGTCGCGGACAACAATTCTCCGTCTACAAATTCGGAGAACTCAAAGTTTGAATCGGATTCAAGATATTTTACATATAATGTAACATCAGTTATATTATCATTTTCTGTTGGTAGAACTACTTTTTGAACTTTTGCGGTAATTCCGGTAACTTGTCCCTGTATTGTTTTTCCAACAAACTTATCAATATATAACGATATATCAACTCCAAATTGAGTCGAATTTAGTTTAACTGCATAAAACTGTCCGTCATATGTTATGTTTCCTGGGATAACTACTGACCCCTCTTTAAACATATGATTTCCAAAATCTTCAATCTGATTTTGAAGTATCGATTGTAAAGTTGTCAGTTCTCTAGACTGAACAGGATATCCTGGTTTAAATAAAACTTTTAGAAAGTTTTTTGCTGAGTCGAAATCGTCATAATATGGATTGATATTTAAGTTTGTTTTTTGCGACATTTTTCTTTAGAATTCCAGAATAATTTTGATGTCTTCTTTTTGCCTAGAGTCTCTTTCTATAAGAGAGCGATTATCAATGTAGATAATATCTCCTGTGTTTTTATTTATCTCCGGATCTGCAATCCCTGCTGAGAAAGTTACACCTAAACTAACTTGTCTAGAACCAATCGTTGTTGTGATTCCACTAAAATTAATGTCAACTGATCCCGAAATCGGAGATATTGTTGTAGTAGTTGATGCAAAACTAACAACATTTGCTTTTGAAGTAACATCATTCCTATCAGTCTGATTGATACCATTAGCAAAATTTAATGATCTATCTTGATAATACTTCAATACTCTTGTATCGGTATCATATGATGCAATATATCCTCTTGCAGTTCCATTTGAAGTCAATTGAGTTATTGCTGTACCAACAACAGGAGTTCCACTAAAATCTGAAGTCAACTTAATGGCACCCAAAGATGAATATTCATTGCCAGTAAAAGTTGTTTTTGAGTTATACTTTTCTGGATTCTTTATGATTCCAACTTGAGAAAATTTGGTGTCCGTTGGAAAGTCTTTGGTAGAGTCATCAAATCTAGAATAAACTAAAACTTTATCCGCACCCAATTCTGTATAAATGTCATAACCATGACCTCTAGATGGGGGAATGATCGGAATCAATTTTGCTACGTTACTACCTAAAGAGTCACTTGACGAATGCCCAAAATCAACAATTCCGAAAGTATATCCACTACCACCAGAAACGACTGTTGCCTTTGTAATCTGACTGGAGGTATTAACCTCTATATTTACTTTTGCCCCAGTTCCATCACCCTTAATATCATAAGTTCCTGCACTATAAATCCCACTTCCACCATCTTCAATATATACAACTTTTATTTGGTTGTTATTTACAGTCGAATCAGCAGAATCTCTTACACTTTGAATTTGGAAATCGGTAGATGTTGACCAATTGTTTGGAAGAACAATATATTCGGTAGAGTCAAACTTAATAATATCACTCGGAGAAATGGTGAACAAATATTTCCAAATATACCCATCACCACTCGTTCCGGCAGCAGATGGTTCCAAATCAGTAAATGTGGGTTCATCTTGAGATGTATTTCCTGCCAGGTTCGATGAACCTCCAATATCTCCATGCGACCCATTATACAGGCATATATAAACTCTAAAGTCACTATTGATAACAAAGTAGTTTGTATCGTAAAGTCTTGCACTTCCAGAATTAGGAGTTTGATTTGCAATACTGTAATCATGACGATACATGTCATATCTAGTGTTTGCAGTCCAAGTAACTTTTCTTACAACTCTTCTAATATTTGAACTGTTTAGTTTTTTGCCAAATAAAGCAGTATTTCTATAATGACTCAAATATTGTTGATTATCAATAGGACTTGGTGGATTAGATGGAGTATTACTCCACGAATCTGATCTACCAAATCCTACAGAAGTTGGTCCAGGATTAGACAACCCTAGAAACACATAATATGAATTATTAGCATCCAATACAGAATCTACAAAATTATTGGCATTCGCAATTCTAAATTGGTCTGTTACTATAGCAGCCATATTACACAGTTTTTTAGATATTTATATTGTTTAGTTGAGTGTTTCTGGAAGTGCACCAGTTTTTCTAAGACCTTCACCTCGTCTTTGGATTGTTGGGAATGTGGATAAACCAACATCAACAGTTTTTCCAGTAACTCCAATAGAAATTGGAGGTGAAGATCTAGTAATCGATGTAAACAGTCCCCAAGAGAATTCACCAACAATATCTCCACTTGTAGTGAGTCCAGTTGTAACAGTTCCAGAATCAATATTACATGTCACAATTCCAACTGTTCCGTCAACAGTTATTGCACCAACATAATAGATATTATCCAAGAATGTTGTTCCAATACCAACTACAGCACTATCGGAACTATCGACTGATGTTACACCAGATCCAACCTTAGTATTCTTAACGAATATTGGATATCCAACTTTCAAATCATTACCAAATGCTGTTGGAGATCTATCAAGGAAGAACTTGATTCCTAATGGATGTCCACCTGTTCCCGTAGTAGTCTCAATAGATGTTACTATTCCTGAGAAACCAGAGACAAATTCAATACCTCCTAAGTTTTCATAATTTGGATTGGGTAGAGGAATGATAGTTTTTGGTGCAACAGTATATCCAAATCCTGGATTTGTAATGTTGATTGGAGTAGTTAAAGATCCACCACTTCCAACTGTTGCGGTTGCAGTGGCAGTTGTTCCAAATCCAACACCAATACGTAAAGGATTTTGGAACTTAATATTAACAGTAGATCCAGTGTATCCACTTCCACCATTGACAATATTAAGAGAACTAATAGTTCCACCTACACCAATAGTTGCAGTAATATTTGCTGGTGAAGGATCTTCTTTGCCATCAACAACAATACCTGTCAATGAGTTGTATGGTCCGGCACCAAGATTATATGTAAAATCACTTACATCATCAACAAAAACTCTAGAATCTGAAGTTGAAACATCTTTAATAATTTTTGCAGTTGGATATACTTGAGAAAGTGTAGATTGTCTTGTCTTATATATAAACTCACCATTAATTACTCTATCAGTTTTCTGTTTTGTCCATGACATAGGTTTATCATTAACCTCATCAACTCCTTGGTCAATATATAAATTTGTTTCAAACTTATCAGAGAACGAAACATCAAAAACAGTTCTTTTATTTTGAGTAACTGTTCCAGAAATAGTATCATTTTTAAATACCTGAACATTATCACCTCTTTCCAAAGTTGGAATAACATTTTCTACTTGTATATCATCTAAACCTCTTGACCCCCTATAGAAGAAAATGTCAATATTATCACTTGGTTTTGGTGCAACACTGAACGCGAATGATGTGCCACCATCAAAAGTATATGAATCTCCAGGACTTTGAAGAACTCCATTGATGAATATTAATAATACATTTTGAAGATCTATAGTAGAATCTTCTGGTTTTTCAAAACTAAGAATTGATCCATTGTAGAATAATGGGAATCTGATTCTTGTTCCATCCTGATAGTTTTCAATGGAATCAATGAAGTCAAGTTCTCCAAACTGCCATGCTCCAAAATTATCAGTGAATGTCTCTAATACGGTTATTTCAAAATCGGACAATGGAGATGCTAATCCTGATGCAGTAACTAATCCAACTGGTTTAAACACATCACCTTTTCTAAATGCATAACCAGATCTTGCGATAGAGAAACTATTGACAGCAAAGTATGTTGAACCAACACCAACCGTTGAACTTGCACCAACATTAACATTAAGTAATAATCCAGTTCCAGTATCTGTTGTTGCACCAACACCTATTCTAGAAACGCCTGTTATTTCAAGATTTTCATATGTAGGTTCAGAAACGTAAATTCTAGTTTGATCAGAGTATCCGGAACCACCATTTGTTACATTAAATGTTAATGATCCACCAGCCCCAACAGTCGTTACTGGAGAAGCAGTTATGACTGCTCCTGATCCATTTCCAGTTGGATCAAAAACTGAAACTCCAATTGAAACAACTCCGTTATATCCGGACCCAACATTATCAGTTGCTCCAAGACCAATACTATTCTGAATAACTCCACCACTAATCACCGCAGTGACTGCTGCACCAGCAAGAGGTGCATATCCAAGACCACCAGTCGATCCAAGAGAGATAATCATGCCACCTCTAGGGATTTGGTTTTGATTCACATCAGATTCCGAAATCAAAATACTATTTGGATCTGCTATGTCTGTTCTGATACCACTGAATACAATTGAAGATATTCCTGTAGGAGTAGTTTGTTCAATGATCCTGAAATTTTTTGATGGATTGTTTTGGGTTGTCGGAGTTTGGAATATTCCATTAATAAATACCACTCCATTTCCACCAGTAGTTCCAATTCCTGCAGTGTTTGCTCCACCAACTGTCAATGTGAACGTTCTTCCAATTCCACTAAATTCATCGGAAATATCATCATAAACTTGGTTTGTGGTGTAATCACTTCTAAGGAATACTCTACCAGTAAAATCGGAAGTTTCAAACTCTAAGTTGTTTTTATTTCTAGTAATATTTGAATTGCCTCTAGGTGCTTTTGTAAAGAAAATACTGTCCCCAACAATGTTGTAAGATCCTTTGTATATTCTAGTTGATGTCGAATCGGTATGTGATGTTGCGGAAGATCCCACATGACCTCTCTCGACCTGAACTAATTTTTCAGTTCCAGTATTGGTAATCGGTCCAACATTTGTTGTTCCAAATCCAACATTGACAACTTTCATATATTCATCATCGATTTTTAATATGTCAAGAGGAACTATAGTTGTGATTCCACTTAAAGCAAATGTTGTTGCTGAGGTTGTGATTCCACCACCATTTCCACTTAATGTTTGAGAGATTTTTGTGAATGTGATTGGATATTGTGCAACATTATCGAGAGTAATGATTGCTTTTTCATTTCTCTTTGCCATTGCAAATTTATGAGCATTTCCTTCACCTAAAGATGTAAATGTAACTGCTGTTCCCGATTTTGTTGTTGATATTGAGAACTCATTATCGTTATTATTGACAATGGCAAATACTTGTGTTGGGAGTTCTGCAATAACAGATCCATTTTTATACATCATTGGAGTTGATCCAACACCAACAAATGTTGATCCTGGAGTATAAACTATTTCTTCACCATTACTAAAGAAGTGGTTATTAATCGAAAATACGCCTGTTGATTGATTAAGGATATTTGTATCTGCTGGATCAAATGTCTTAGCAAAAATTGGAGTACCATTCGATCTAAGTACAAAGTCTTCTTTATTGATTCTATCTCCATTGATTGCAAGATATTTGGAAGTATTTACAGTTTCTACTGAATTTCCATATAAAAGATTTGGTGCTTGATTTAAGAAATCAACAGTTGTATAAAGACATTCACTGAAAGAGTGAATTTCAACATTACCAGTAAAACTTGCATCTGGATAGAACTTAACTAAAACATTATCTCCAGAATATTCTCCACCAAATGTTCCTATTCCTGTTGTGCTTCCAACTGAAAGGAATGAAGACTGTTGAACATAAATGTCAGTTTTGTCTTGAACCATCATAATCTGGTGGATAGATTTTGTTGATCCAATACTAACTTCAACTAAAGACCTTGATGCATCAAAAGTATTTTTGTCTAATGATAGGAACGATATCGTACCAACCCCACCAGCAAAATCAGACTGATAAATTGCAGATCTTTCGTTACCAACTGGTTGATTTGGCAAGATATATCTATATGTTCCAACACCAACAGAAGTTGTTCCGAATCCTACGATTCTAGTTTTTACAACGACATCTTCACCGGAATCATTGTTGAAAGTCAAATTAACTATTCCAGAATCTATACTTGCTCCAAATGATCCAATCAATCCACTAGATCTTGAGAAATCTTCTGTATCAAAATAGAAGTCTGCAATATTTGTATCAGTTCCATCATGAGTTAAATACAACTCAACAAAATTCATGTCATTACTACTTTCTTTATAAATCTGTGCATTGACATGAAGTGACGTAAACTTATCAGTTGCAACTCCAATGATAGTTGAAGTAATTCCAGTAACAACTTCCTGACTGCGGGAGGTTAGATTTACAAATCCGACTGATTGTGTTCCCACACCAACAACTTGATTATCAAACTTTTTGTAGATATATTTAATATCATATTCAATGTTAAATGGATCTTCTGGAGTAAATCTGAGATAGTTGTCTCCAAATTCATCACTTTCTATTGAGAAGTCACCGTGCTGTTCTCCATTCTGTGTGGTGAATCCAGATCCGACATTTACTAAAGACTGTTTTTCTAAAATAGCAATATTTCCATTAACATTATTCTTTAAGAAAACTAGATTTGTAAGTTGAACATGATTTCTATTACTTACATCAGAAACTTTAAACAAATAATTGTTATATGATCCAACATCATCCAGATTCAATATATTTGTGTAAGTAAATGGTTCAGATTCAAAAGAACTAAACTGATCTTGAATATTGTCAATTTTTAAAACAATATTAGATCTGGACTCATTATAATTTGTGAGTTTTTTGTTTGATAATTTTAAGAATTTTGATCTTTCATTGATCAAATCAATATCTTTCACAAAATCAAAGTTATTAATGGTATCCACTCTTTTTTCATCAATATAATCTCTTACGATTGACGTATTGTCTGAGAAACTAGAGATTCCAATCTTATCATCTTCATCGGATATTACTTCTGTATCTGAGAAATTTTTAGTTCCAACTGAGTGAACCAAACTATTAACTGGTGTCCTAATGTCTTTCCATTGTTGATTACTCTTAATAGAGTAAGAAAGATTTTGATAATAATCATTATCTGCAAGAACCTGATAATCTTCACTCAATTTTCCAGTTTCAGTATCCCAACCTTCGTCTTTTCTATTGGAGAACTGAATCTCATACATTCCATTATATTTGACCAAAGATTCGATAGTTGCAATATTTCCAGATGTTTTTCCCTCAATTATCTCATTAGTAGATAGATCATAAGATCCAAATACTTTAAGAGACCCAGTATCATCATATCCAGTGACTTCTAAATCTCTCTCTATACCATTACTAATAATCTTTTCTCCAACTTCAAACGCAGATGGTTTTAATGAAATTGTAAACGTTGGATAATTGTCTTTAGATATGATTGTACCAAAAGAATCTTGAATTGTTTTTGCAATTCCAGTATTAGTTCCTAAACCGGCAATACTAACGGTAACTTGATCATCAGTTAATCCAGGTGTAAATTTATTTTCATATTTTGTGACCGTAAAGAACTTATATCCATAGTCACTAGAATTGAATCCATCTCCAGAAGCACTATACTTTTGAATACCTTCAAGGAAGACTTCATCATTCACTGCAAATGGATCTGTAGAGAATCCTGCAGATGGTGTTGTGATAATGCAAGTAAAGATTCCAGTATTTGATGATTGGACCTGTTTTATACTAATGCCATTGGTATTATTGACAGTAAAGAGTTCTGCCGATTGATCTGAAATTCCTTTTGGTGGGACATCAATCTTCAAACCTGTAATTGAGTTGGCTGTCAATATTGGTTTTATCAATCCATTATCCAATACGGTTCTTGTGTTGTTGTTGACAACAACTACTTGAGGTTCTGAAATATATCCATATCCACCGGATGTTATGGTAACAATACCAATCGTATTTGAATCCTTTAACTTAATATTTGGAGATATGAAAGCTTCTGGTTGTAATGTTTTATCGGATGAATACTCAAATCCCTCATTTATAACTTTGGTTTCTATAATGTTTCCAATTTCATCAGAATTGAGGGAAACAAATAGATTTTCTCCATTTGCCGAAGTTACATTTGATAAAGAGGGTAGTTTTTTATATTCAGATCCACCAGATAAAAGTTTTACTCTGTTTACTGGTCCTGATGCTGATAAAGAGGTGGTTGTATATTCTAACTTATCACACTCTGTAGACGAATATGATAATCTTTCTGGTTTTTGTTGCAATGAAACTTGGAATGTAGTATTTCCTACACCTGAGATTGAATAAGTCTGATTGTAGAAACTATTAATAAATTCAATCTCAGAGAAATTATCAACATCTTTATCGGAAGTACTAATGTATCCAGATTTCTCTAAAGAATAATATAGTTTTTCTGGGAATCCAGAAGAATGGTTGAGTGTATATGATGCACCAGAAAGACCTGTAGTACCAACACCAATCGTACTAAAAGTAGATGTGGACCCAGTTGATACAAACTCATTTTTGAAATCTTGATCATAATAAACTCTAAATACATATCCAGACAAAGAAGAATCGGATAGATCAAATACAAGATTATTGTTTACTACAGATTCTATTCTTGGATTGATTAGAGAAATAGTTTGTGATGATCCACCAGTTCCAGCAATACTTACCACGACCGGTGGATTTTGCTTAGAATTGGTAAGGGTTTCACTTAACTTAATAGTATTAGAGTCTACTTTGTAAACAAAATAAGAACCAGTACTTAGACCAGAAGCAACAACATTTGCTTCATAATAAACTTTATCTCCTGTTTTTAAATCATGAGAACTAATGGTAATCTCATTGGTTGAAGTATTGACACCTATAGATGTAAACCCTATAGGATTAATTTGTAGGTTTCCTGTAAAAGAATTTCTTTTTACTACGACAGCAGTCGATGTTCCTATTCCAACAGAAAGATTTGGTTTCACATTTAATGTGATTGTGTCACCAGCAGTTAATCCATGTGCTGTTGATATTGAAACTGTTGATATAATCTTTTCAACTTTTGCAGTTTTCTGCTCAAAATTACTTTCAAAGTAGTAATCATCTTCATTATCACCATTTGTGATAAAAAATACTTCGTCAGATGTAAGGGAAGTTTTTATGCCAATGGTGCTTGATGACTTATTAACAGCATATACTGTAGATGGAAGATTAAAAGGTGTTCCTGTTGGAGAAGTAGAAATTGAAATGTGACCATTGCCGTTTCTACTGTATGTTAACTTTTGATTGGTTTGGAAAGGATGATCTTCTAAACTAATTCTCTGAGTAGGAATAGATCTCGTTATAGTTTCTTTTCCGAAAGAATAAGATACTTCATACCCAGTTCCCGCAGTCGTGCCTAATCCAACAGATTCTCTGGGGTTGAAGTAAATCTTATCATCAACTTTTGATTTAAAATGATCTAGTTGCTGATCAATAGTAAAAGTTTTTGCTTTAACCGTTATTGCCACACCAACATTATGTGCTGTTCCTGAAAGACCTCTCTTTACTCTAAGAACATTTTTGTTTTTATATACATTGAGAACTTCAAGAGTCTCTGTTCCAATCCCAATCGTACTGCCAACAGAAATCCCAGATGGGACTTGTGTTACATAGATTTCTGTTGTTGCAGCACCAGATGCCGCAATCTGTGTTGTTATTCCTATATTTGCAATACTTGGAACATCAATCTTAAAATATCCATTCAGTTTTGAGAGAATAGAAGTACTAAATCCAGATATTGAAACATAATCATTGTCTGAAAAAGTGTGGAAAGGTTCAATAGTTATGTTTACTTTTCCATCATTTCTCCAAGTAAATAATGCATTATTGTATGATACATATGATGTATCAACTCTACTAATAGTTTTTCCCTTCAACTCTGAAATTTCTGCAGAGATTCCACCACCATTTGTTCCAGTATTATTAAAGTTTAAAGAATCATTTACTTTAAAATTGTCACCAGGATTTATAATGTCTATAGATTTAATAGATCCTTCCTGAACAGACTCAATAGATATCTTTTGTCTTTTGATTTCATTACTTTCGATGATAAAATCATTATCAGCATTTGGTTCGGAAATCTTATATGGAAAAGTATTTCTTGAAAGTGTTGAGTTATTAAAATCAAATGTTTGGTTTAATGTTGGATTTTCACTTAAAGTATTTGATCTAAAAGTATCTCCAATAAAATACGGGAATTGTGGTTTTCCTGATACTGAATCTATTGATGCATAGTATGCATATACTCCATTTGGAAACTCTTCAGTCTTTGCAAATCTTCCATTATTTCTATCAAGATCTCCACTTCCATTTTCATATCTATAATCTTCAACAAAAAATCCTAGAGGGAAGTTAGTTGTTGATGGTCTATCATAAACATTCGATGCATTTCTAACATAACTGGAAGTCATCGTTTTGATACCAGAACTTATATTTTCTGGATCTGCAGATGAATATGAACCATATATTGGATTTCCATCATATGCCCACCCAATGATTCCGGAGAGTTCTGATCCATCGTCTTGGAAAGATGTTCTTAATGTATCAAAATAACCAGTTACCGAATAAGATAACTCATCATCAATATCTTTTAAAATCTCAGTTTGCTGTGTTGATAGTTTTTCAACTTGATTGACTGATAAAGATCTGATAGAAGAATCTAATATTTGATCTTTTCCACTTGCAATGACTTCAATAGTACTGGAAGTTGAATATCCAATACCAGCATTAACTATTTTTACTTCAGAAACTCTACCATTAGAAATTATTGCTCTCAATTTAGCTCCTGTTCCAGATCCAGTTGGATCATTAACAATGACATCGGGAACTGAAAAATACTCAAATCCACCGAACTGTAGATTGACTTGATTTACCGACCCATCAACTATGATTGGAGAAAAATGTGCATCTCTACCATTTTTTACTGTAAATGATGGTTTCTTTTGGAGGTTTAAAATATTAGATCCATATCTTGTTCCTGGTTCGTAAAGATAGATTTGTTTAAGCGACCCTTTAATAACAGGTGTTAGAATCACAGACTGTGTTTGGGTAGTTGTCCCAAGTCCAACTGTCGTAACCTCAGCTGATGCTTGAATATCAGGATACTTGAATTGTTGAAAACCTGTTCCCTTTGAAGACAACTTCACAAATTTTCTTTGTTCATAGTTAGTGATATTTGTGCCTCCAATACCAGCATCACATACTCTAAATGAATCATTATTATTCTTTAAGACGTAATATTGATTAGTTGTAGTCAATCCAGAAATATTTTGTGGTTGTGTCGATCCCAGTCCAACAACTGATGCATATTCTACAATTTCACCACTAGAAAATCCATGATTAGTAAAGTTGATCAAACTTTGTGAGGTAGATATTCCTGATGGTTTTACTAAAAGTTTTCTGTTTGTGAATGTTCCTCCATCAATAACTTTTATTTCCGAAATAGTTTTCTTTGGTGTTCCAGTTAAAAATTTATGAGTTCCACTCAAAGAAGTAGTTCCAAAAGAAATAACATTTGTATTGGATTGATAATCATCAAAAGTATTGAACAATTGAACAGTAGTATTATTGTCAATCTTCACAAAATAATTTTTATTATCAACTAATGCAGATACTCCTAAACCAATGCTGATATTTTCATTTCCATTATTTCTATAAGTAACTTCTTCACCATTTGTTAAGTTATGGCCACTTAAAAACGTAAGTTGTGATGTAGTAGTGCTTATTCCTCCACCTTCAGTAGTTGCTCTACCATCGAATAATATCTCTCTTCTCTTTACAACTGTTACTGGTTCAAAAGAGCCACCGGATCCATTTCCACCAGTAACATTGACTGACAATACTTCTTTGATGTCAAAATCTTGTTTATCAACAAAAATTTCTTGTACGGAACCACTTATTACTGGTTGAACCAATGCAGTTGTTCCTAATCCTGCTGAAACTACTATTTGTGGAGGATTTATTACATCAAAATCAGATCCTCCATTCAAAATATTTACATTTTCAATAGGACCAGAATAAATCTTATCAAAAGTTTTATAGTTGGAAATTT
>Ga0208547_1000361_pt1 | contig 26130 bp, 24 predicted proteins | sample DEB08_DNA_5_FD_185501 | JGI IMG/M metagenome (GOLD analysis project Ga0208547, IMG submission 185501) | Aqueous microbial communities from the Delaware River and Bay under freshwater to marine salinity gradient to study organic matter... | ecosystem: Environmental > Aquatic > Marine > Coastal ...
CGGAATCCGGCGGCAACTCCGCTGCCTCGCCGTAATCGAAAGCCACCTTGAACGACCCCTCCTGACCCTCGATTGGATCAAGAGTCGCCGACGACATCCCACGAATCGGCTTCGCGTCGATCGACGTACGCCGCCACCCGAGCAGGTCAGCCGTCGCCACATTCGGCACATTGATGTTCGCCACCACCGGCTCACTCGGCAGACCAGCGGCGATGAGACCACCCACGTAGACCGAGGCCACCTCGGCCGCGGTATCCCATTGCTGACCGACGAGCATCTCATCCCACGCCTGGCCCTCGATCCCCCAACCGGTGACCGCTTGGGACACTGCGACCCCGTTCCAGCCGCCATTGCGAGCCGTCAGACAAGCGCCGACCGTGCCCGAGTGATACACCGAGCGGCCGACGTTCGCCCCAGGGTTGATACCCGAAACGACCAAATCGAACGGCCCGCCGAACGCACCAAGCCGAGCGAAGAACACACAGAGCGCCGGAGGACCAGACACCGCCCACGACTCGCCGATTCCATCGACCGTCGCTCGATGGACCTCAGGCTGCATCAAGTGGATCGCGCCGACCGCGGCCCCCGCACCGGAGAACTCCCGATCGGGAGCCACGACCACGACCTCTCCGTGAGCGGTCATCGCTCGAGCAAGCCGGTGGAGACCCACCGAGGAGATGCCGTCGTCGTTCGTCACCAAGATGCGCACCCACCCTTCCTACCGGACGCGGGTGAACCTCGGGTCAATCGGCCCGGAGTCGGCATAACGGAACGCGCCACCACGCGCTGCCCCGACGACACCACGAGAGCGAGGCCCGGCACTGGTACGTGAGGGTGCTTGGCGTTTAGTCGTCGGTGAGCGGTTGGAAGCGCTGGCGAGCCCCCTGGCGGGTCATGCCAAGTTGAACGCCGATCACTCCCCACGACGCTCCCTCCCGGTGCGCTCGGAGAGCCGCCGCTTCGATGCGGCTCTCGGCCGCCCGACGGGCAGCCGCCGCGGCCCGAAGTTCAGCTAGAGCGTCAGTACTGGTCACGACGTGGTCGGATCCGGCATCGAACTCGTCCACCAGCGCTTCAGCTTCTGCGTCGGTGAGTTCGCGTGGGTGCTTGGTCGTCTTCATCATTGATCACCTTCGTTCGATTCGATCATGGACAGGTACTTGTCACGGGCCGGCATTGCGTGGATCACGTAATCCTGGTCGTCGGTCTCAACGACACCGATCTCGAGAAGATCTGCATTGATCGTTGGGCCAATCAGCATCGTGAACTCAGGTTGCTCGTGTCGAGTGATCGCCGCGATCGCGTTGTTGATGGCATGGGTGATGTCGTCGTCGGAGACTCGGTGCTTGCGGGCACTCGGCAGAATCTCCACACCGACAACTGTAGTTGTCGGTGTGATGTCGAACAACCATGAGCCTTGATCCTTCTTTGACGTCTGACGGGTCGCCGGGCTCAGCCCGGCGTGGGTATGACGGAACGCGCCGCCGCGCGCTGCCCCGCGACCACGACCAGCACGAGTCCGGCCATGACAAGGGCCATTCCCGGCACCTGAGCGAACGCGATCGACTCCCCGAGAAACACCCATGCCCAAAACGTCGCCTGCGCCGGCTGCGACACCTGGATCACCCCCACCGTGACGATCGGCACCGAGCGCTGCGCGTACACCAAGAGGGCGTGCCCGATCATGCCAGTCAGTACGGCGAGGATCGCGATCGCCACCCACGTCTCACCCGACGCCGGCCACAGCGAATCACTCGTAAGCGCCGCCACCGGGGTAGCCGTCACCACCGCCACCGGCATGAGGATCGCGACGAAGTCGAGGGTGCCGACACCACGCGCCCGTGCCCGCTTGGTGAAAGCGAGGTACCCGACGAATCCGAGCATCCCTCCGACCGCGAGCACATCGCCAGCAACGGTCGCTACGCCGTCGTCCGAGCCGAAGGCCAACACGATCACCAGACCCCCGAAACTGAGCGCCCCCCAACGGAGTGACCCGGGTGCCGGACGCTCCTGAAACATGACCAGACCGAGCGGAGCGAGAACAAGAGGCGCCAAGGCAACAATGAACTGGCTGTGAGCCACGCTTGTCCGCGTCACCGAAACGAACATCAACGAGATGTTCAATCCGAAGCTCAACGCCGCCGGCACCACCGCTCGCCAGGTCTCACGGGACGGCAGTGGCCGACCCCGCAACCGCAACACGGCGAGCACCACCCACCAAATCACCGCCGAAACCACAAGACGCCACCAAGCGATCACCGCCCCCGAGGTTCCCGGCCACTTGATCACCGAGAAACTCAACGCGAAACAGGTGACCGCGCCCACCATGGCCACCTGACCAACCAGAGGATGACCACCCGCCGACCGGAGTCGGCTCGGAGTCGACATGGTCAGACCCCGCCGATCGCGAGCCAGGCCGAAGCGACCGACTCATCGCCGACCACATCAAGACCAGCCCCGCCGAGCGCGGCCGCGACCCCGCGACGCCCCCACAGCGCGAGCAGCACATCCGCCGCCGCCCCGCGGATCGCCGCATCACCCTTGGCGTGCTCACGGGTGAGCGCGAAGCCCTCGCCCTCAGGCACCACCAGCCACTCGCCAGCCACATCGGTGCAATGGATGTGCAGCGAGCCAACCGGCACCGCCGCGCGCCCCGACCCGAGAATCCTCACCAGAGCCGCCGAGAGATACTCATCGACCCCATCAGACGCGAGCACCGCGTCGATCGGCGCCACCGCATCGATCGCGCTCTCCACGTCAACCCGGTGCACCGACGTCTCATGAGCAAGACGGCGTTGCCAACTCGCCACCGTCTGCGGCACCCGAAATGGCAGGAACGCCGGCGCCTCTGGGTCGTAGGTCCCCAACACCTCCACGAGGGCGTCAGCACCCTGGGAGAACCAGTCGGCGAGACCAGCGGCATCGGCCGACGCATCCGGTGTCGACACCGACTCGCGCTCCGCCATCGCGCCGAGTCGCACACACTCCGTCGCCCACCGATGCACCCAACCGAGATGCCGCACCGCAGCACCGACATCCCACCCGTCGCACACCGGAACTGACGCGTCGAGGGCCGACGAACGACACACCTCAGCCACCCGAGCTGAATCGGAACCGATCGACGACACGTAAATCTCCGACCCGAGAAACGGGCCGTTCGAGGCGAAGGACGGGTCGACTGACATCGGCCCCGACGGTAGCCTGAGCGCCATGTCACCCCTCGACGCGACCGCGACCGAGACCGCGCCCGGAACGATCATCGACATCACCGCCGCCGCCCTCGACGTGATCCGCGGGCTCCGCGCCGAGGAAACCGACCCTGACACCCTCGGGCTTCGCATGGCCATCATCTCGGGTCCGGGCGAGGACTTCCGTTACGACCTCAGCTTCGACGAATTCCTGAAAGCCGGCTTCACCGACGAGGTCCGCACGATCGACGGCGTGAAGATCATCATTCCGGCCGACTCCGTCGAACTGCTCACCGGCGCCACCCTCGACCACACCGAGAGCCAGGGCCTCGTCATCCGCAACCCCAACTCGCCGCGGCCAATCGTGATTGACGGCCTCACCACCGACGATGCCCTCTCCGCTGAGATCGAGGCGATTGTCTCCACCGAGGTCAACCCCGCTCTCGCCGCCCACGGCGGCTTCGTCTCCTACGTCGGACATGACGGCGAAGGCGTCGCCTACATGACGATGGGCGGCGGCTGCCACGGCTGCTCAATGAGCAAGATGACCATGATGGAAGGCGTCCAGACGATGATCGTCGAAGCCGTCGAACCCATCACCGCGGTCCGCGACCTCACCGACCACGCCACCGGGTCGAACCCCTACTACGCCTGAACGGCGCCCGGCCGCAACGGTCAGAGCAACGGGGACAAGTCGCCCCAGAGGTCGTCGACGTCCTCCAAGCCGACCGACACTCTCAGCAGACCATCGGTCACGCCGATCGCCCGGCGATCCTCCTCGCTGAGCGACACGTGCGTCGTCGACGACGGATGACAGATCAACGTCTCGGTTCCACCAAGCGACGTCGCCCTCCGAATCAGCGACAGTCCGTCGTGCACACGGCGAGCCGCGTCAAGCCCACCGGACACCTCGAAGGCGAGCATCGAACCCGTCGAACGCATCTGCGATTTGGCCAGAGCGGCTTGCGGATGCGAATCGAGCCCCGGATGATGCACCGCCGCCACCGAAGGATGCCCCTCGAGACGCCGTGCCAACTCGAGCGACGTCGCTGACTGCCGGGCGAGGCGCACATCGAGAGTGCGAAGACCCCGCAACGCCGCCTGCGCATCCGACGGCGAAGCGACCGAACCGTGCAGCACCGAATAGGCCCACACCGCCTCGATCAACTCGCGCTCCCCGGCGACCACACCGAGCGTCACATCGTTATGACCCGAGATGCCCTTCGTCGCCGAATGCACCACCAGATCGACACCGAATTCAAGGGACCGCTGACCGAGCGGCGTCGCGAACGTCGCGTCCACCACCGTGAACGGCCCTGCGATCGCGCCGAGCGCCTCGAGATCGACGACACCGAGCAACGGATTCGACGGCGACTCGACGAACACCACCGTCGTGCGCCCGGGAATCACCGCCGCGACGATTGCCTCAGCATCGGCCCCATCGACGAACGTCGTCTCCACGCCGAGACGAGCCATCGGACCCGACAGCAAAGCCGAGGTGCCGGCGTAGAGCTGACGGGAGGCAACCACATGGTCACCGGCTGAGCACAACGCCAACAGCACCGAAGAGATCGCCCCCATCCCCGAACCGAACGCCAGCGCATCCTCGGCGCCCTCCAGCTCGGCGATCGCCTCCTCGAAGGCCCGCACGGTCGGATTCGAATACCGGGCGTAGAACTCGCCGGGACGAACCCCCGAAGCACGTCGACGCGACTCATCGAGATCAGCCGACTCCCACACCGCCGCCGACCACATCGGACCGGCCAGCGCGCGACCGAAACCGGAACGCCCCGCCGACACCACACGGGTGCCGTCGCCACGATCCTGTCCCTCAGTCATGGCGCCGTACGGTAACGCCGGAGACGCACACCCGCGGCAGAGCCAACGGCGAGGCCAAGCAGGATCAAGCAGGAGTAATGACGACGACGGTGTCACCGCCGCCGACCGTGTCGCCCGGGGCGACCTTCACCTCGGCGACCGTGCCCGACACATCAGCCGAGATCTGATTCTCCATCTTCATCGCCTCGAGCACCACGACCGCCTGACCAGCCTCCACCGACTGGCCAACCTCGACCATCACCTTCACGATCGTGCCCTGCATCGGCACCGTCACCTGGCCCGAACCGCCACCCGACGACCCGCCACCACCGGAGCGCTTCGCGCGCTTCGGCGCCGCAGCCGCCACACCGACCGTCTCGGGCACCCACATACGCACCGAGAAACGACGACCGTTGACCTCGACCGTCGTGGTGCGCTCCACCAGCGGCTCGACATCGACATCGGGAGCTGCCGCCGGAGTCGCCGACACCCCCGAGAGATCGAGGGTCTGCTCAACCCATTTCGTGGAGTGCTCCACCGCCGCGAAATCCGGATGCTCGAGGATCGCAATGTCGGCCGGGATCGTCGTCGCCACACCCGACACCCGCATCTCGCGCAGCGCGGTGATGGTGCGAGCGATCGCTGTGTCGCGATCACGACCCCACACGATCAACTTGCCAACCAAGTTGTCGTAGTACTGGCTGATCTCGTCACCCGACTCGTATCCCGTGTCGAACCGCACACCGAAACCGCTCGGCGCAGCCAACTCGGTGATCGGACCGGGGGAGGGTAGGAACGCGCCGCCCGCCGGATCCTCAGCGTTGATGCGCACCTCGATCCCGGCGCCGATGCGACGCGCCGCCACCTCATCCTGAGTCATCGGCAACGGCTCACCGGCCGCCACCCGGATCTGCCACTCGACCAGATCGATCCCGGTGATCACCTCGGTGACCGGATGCTCCACCTGCAGACGGGTATTCATCTCGAGGAAGAAGAAGTCGCCGTCTTGATAGATGAACTCGACGGTGCCGGCGTTGTAATAGCCGACCGCCTTCGCCGCCTTCACCGCGGCCTCACCCATCGCCTCCTCGACACCATCGGGCAGACCCGGAGCCGGAGCCTCCTCAATCAACTTCTGATGGCGACGCTGAGCCGAACAGTCGCGCGTCGACACCCACACCACGTTCCCCTGCTGATCCCCGACGATCTGCACCTCAACATGGCGTGGCCAGGTGAGATACCGCTCGACGTACACCTCATCGCGACCGAAGAACGCCTTCGCCTCGCGTTGGGCGCTCGCCATCGCCTCCTCAACCGCGTCGGCCGACTCGACCACCTTCATGCCGCGGCCACCACCACCGAATGCCGCCTTGATGCACACCGGCCAACCGAACTCGTCGCCGAACGCGCGGATCTCCTCCGGGCCCTTCGCGAACTCCGTCGTGCCGGGAACGATCGGCGCCCCACCGCGCTGCGCTGCCAACCGCGACGACACCTTGTCGCCCATCTCATCGATCGCCGCCGGCGGCGGACCGATCCACGCGACACCCATCTCGGTGATCGCCCGAGCGAAATCCGCGTTCTCCGAGAAGAAGCCATAACCCGGATGCACCGCATCGGCCCCCGAGGAGCGGATCGCGTCGAGGATCGCCTCGGTGTTCAAATAACTCTCCGCCGCGGTCTGCCCGCCGAGGGCGTAGGCCTCATCGGCGAGACGGACATGCAGCGCGTTGCGATCGAGTTCGGAATACACCGCGACCGTGGCGATTCCCATCTCTCGGGCGGCCCGGATGACCCGGACCGCGATCTCCCCCCGGTTAGCGATCAGGATCTTCGACAGCACGGATGACAATGTAGGTGGCGTGGACCTGCCACCACATCCTCAAGCCGTTCCAGTCGACGCGCCGCCGCACCTCGCCGAGCGTGGATGGAGGCTGTGGAAGGTCGACGAGACCGGAAGCACCAACACCGACCTCGCCGCAGCGGCCGCCAACGGAGCCCCCGACCGCACCGTGTTGCGCACCGACCACCAGACCGCTGGACGCGGCCGACTCGACCGTCGATGGGACGCCCCACCGGGCACCAACCTGCTCGTGTCCATCCTCCACCGACAGGTGCCCGACCCGCCCGTCGCCCTCACCCATCGCACCGGCCTCGCCCTCGTGCGCGCTGTCGTCGCCACCACCGGAGCGAACGCCCGACTCAAATGGCCGAACGACCTGCTGCTCGTGGGCGACGACGGCGAGGCTCGCAAAGCGGCCGGCATGCTCGCCCAGGCCAACCCGGACGGCTCCGTGATCGTCGGCTGTGGCATCAACATCGGCTGGGCGCCCGACGGGGCCGCGCGACTTGGCGACGCGGTCACCCCGACCGCAGTTCTTGAAGCGCTCCTCACCGAATTCGACCGGCTCGGCGACGACACCGAAGCCGAAGCCGCCTACCGCGACAACCTCGACACCATCGGCCGCGCCGTCCGCGTGGACACGCCAACCGGCACCATCGAAGGACGAGCCACCGGCGTCGCCCCCGACGGCTCCCTCGAAGTGCTCGATGCCTGCGCCGTCACCCACCGGATCGGCGTCGGAGACGTGATCCATCTCCGTCCAACCTGACCACTAGCGTGCCCTCGTGCCCAAGTGGCTCACGAGATCCCCCCTCCCGACGATGTTCGCCGTCGCCGCGGTCGTCGCCGCCTCCGGCGCCATTGGCCTCACCGCCGCCACCGGTGACCGCATCGCCGAAGTCGAACGGATCGAAGGCCTTGAAGTTGTCCTCGCGGAGAAGCCCGTCGACGAGGTCGGAGAGCCCATCGAGGTCCCACCCACCGAGAACTACCTCCTCGTCGGATCGGACTCGCGCGAAGGCATCACGGCCGATGACCCCGACTTCGGTGCTATCGGCGACACCAGCATCGTCAGCGGACGCCGCGCCGACGTGATCATGGTGCTACGTCGAGAACTCGACGGCGGACTGCACCTCGTCAGCCTTCCGCGCGACCTGTGGCTCCGCATCCCCGGCACCGGCGGCTCCAACCGCATCAACTCCGCCTACCGGGGCGGCCCCGAACGGATCGTGGCCACCGTCACCGAAACCCTCGGCATCCCGATCAACCACTACGTCGAAGTGAACTTCGTCGGCTTCCGCGACATCGTCAACGAGATCGGCGGAGTCGAGATCTGCTTCGCTCACCCCGCCCGCGACCCGAAAACCGGCCTCGACCAGCCGCCCGGCTGCAACACCCTCGACGGCATCCAAGCCCTCGCCTACGCCCGCAGTCGTTCCTACCAAGAGTTCCGAGAAGGGGAGTGGCGCACCGACGGCCGCGCCGACCTCGGACGTATCGAACGCCAACAGCTCTTCATGAGGGCCGCCGCCGACGGCGTCGTGCGACGCCTCACCGACCAACCCTTCTCCTCGGGCGAACTCATCCAGTCGGTCACCGCCTCGGTTCGTGTTGACGCAGCCCTCGAACCCTTCGCCGCCGCTGAAGGCCTCCGGCGCTCCTACGGCAACGGCTTCACGACTTACAGCCTCCCTGTCTACGGCGACAACGTCGACGGGAACAGCGTGCTGCGCCTCGGCGACGGCGCCGAGGCCATCCTCGAGTTCTTCCGCGGCAACACGCCGCCACCGCCCACCGAATAGGGCCGACCGGGCGTCCCCGGTCAGCCAGCCGCCCGCCCCACTAGAGTCGTCGCCGATGAAGGCGCTGATCCTCGCCGGGGGTGCCGGCACGCGGCTCCGGCCGATCACCCATACCCGGGCCAAACAGCTCGTGCCGGTCGCCAACAAGCCGATCCTTTTCTACGGCATCGAGGCGATGGTGTCAGCGGGCATCACCGAAATCGGTGTGATCGTCGGCGACACCCGAGATGAGGTGATGGCCGCCCTCGGCGACGGCTCCGCCTTCGGCGCCGCGATCACCTATCTCCCGCAAGACCAGCCCCTCGGGCTCGCCCACTGCGTGCTCATCGCCCGCGACTTCCTCGGCGACGACGACTTCGTGATGTATCTCGGCGACAACCTCCTCGAACAGGATCTCGCCGCCTTCGTCGACGCGTTCCGCACCGCCCGCGCCGGCGACCAGCCACCCGACGCGCAGATCCTCCTCAAGCAGGTCCCCGACCCGCACCGTTTCGGCATCGCCGAACTCGACGCCTCCGGTGACGTGGTGCGCCTCGTCGAGAAACCCGCCGATCCGCCCTCCGACCTCGCGCTCGTCGGCGTCTACCTCTTCGACGCCGGCATCCATGAAGCTGTCGCCGCCATCGAACCCTCACCGCGCGGAGAACTCGAGATCACCGACGCCATCCAATGGCTCGTCGATCAGGGTCGACGGGTGCGCTGCGAACTCCTCACCGGCTGGTGGATTGACACCGGGAAACTCACCCCACTCCTCGAAGCCAACCGGCTCATCCTCGAACGCATCGAACCGACCATCGAAGGCACCGTGGACGAGGCATCAGTCATCGACGGCCGCGTCCACATCGGAGCAGGAGCCACCATCACGGGATCCACCATCCGCGGCCCTGTCTCGATCGGACCGGGCGCCGTCATCGAGAACGCCTTCATCGGACCCTTCTCCGCTATCGGCGCCCGCTGCCGAGTTGTCTCGTCGGAGATCGAGCACTCCGTCCTCATGGACGACTCCTCAGTGATCGACGTCCCCCGCCTCGAAGACAGCCTCATCGGATCGCACGCCGAAGTGATGCGATCACGCCGCAAACCACGAGCACTGCGCCTCATGGTCGGCGACCACTGCCAGATCGACGCCGAATGACCTCCACCCACGGGAGCCGACATGCCTGACGTACTCACCCTCGCCGACGCCATCGGCACCGACATCGCCGGGGTGCGGGTCGTGCAGCCCCAGATCCACGGCGACGAGCGCGGACTGTTCATCGAGACCTACCGCCGCGAATGGATCCCGCAAGCCCGCGAGATGCTCCAGTCGAACCGGTCCAACAAACAAGCCGGCGCCGTCGTTGGCCTGCACTACCACCTTCACCAAGCCGACTACTGGTACGTGCCGGTCGGCACCGCCCGCGTCGTGCTCCACGACCTCCGCGAAGGAGGACCGACCGACGGGGCGACCGCCTGCTTCGACATCAGCGGCGAGAACCACTGGGGCGTCTACATCCCGCCCGGCGTCGCCCACGGATTCGCCTCCCTCACCGACGTCGTCATGACCTACCTCGTCGACGGCTACTACAACCCCGCCGACGAACTCGGAGTCGCCTGGAACGACCCGGCCCTCGGCGCTGACTGGGGCGTCACCGACCCGATCGTCTCCGAACGCGACCGCACCAACCCGCTGCGCGCCGACCTCCCCGAGGGTCGCCGCCCCTACTGGCCGATGCGCACCTGAGGCACCCATGAAGTATTTCGTCACCGGCGGCGCCGGATTCATCGGCTCCAACTACGTGCGCTGGCTGCTCGCCAACAGCGACCACCAGATCACCGTCTACGACAAGCTCACCTACGCCGGAAACCTCGAGAACCTGCGCGACGTCCTCGACGACGAGCGCTGCACCTTCGTCCAAGGCGACATCTGCGACAAGGAAGCCGTCGAAGCGAACCTCCCCGGCCACGAGATCGTCGTCCACTTCGCCGCCGAGAGCCACGTCGACCGCTCCATCGTCGACCCGTACGCCTTCGTGCACACCAACGTCTTCGGCACCAACGTGCTCTGCGATGTCGCCAACCGCTCCGAGATCGACCGGTTCGTGCACATCTCCACCGACGAGACCTACGGCTCCATCGACGTCGGGTCGTTCACCGAGACCGACCGACTCACCCCGCGATCGCCCTACTCGGCTGCCAAAGCCGGATCCGATCTCATCGCCCTCTCCTACGTCACCACCTACGGCATGCCGGTCGTGGTCACCCGCTGCTCCAATAACTACGGGCCGTACCAATACCCGGAGAAACTCATCCCGCTGTTCACCACCAACCTCCTCGACGGGCTGAAAGTGCCCCTCTACGGAGACGGCGGCAACGTGCGCGACTGGATCCACGTCGAAGACCACAACCGGGCCGTGCAGGTCGTGCTCGAACACGGTCAGATCGGCGAGATCTACAACATCGGCGCCCACAACGAGATCACCAACCGTGAGATCACCCACCGGCTCATCGAGCTCTGCGGACGCGACGAGTCCTACATCGAGCCCGTCGCCGACCGACTCGGCCACGACCGTCGCTACTCCGTCGACATCGACCGGCTCACCGCCCTCGGCTGGAGCCTCACCCGCGACTTCGAGACCGGACTCGCCGAGACCGTCGAGTGGTACCGCGAGCACCGCGACTGGTGGGAGCCGCTCAAGGCGAGGACCTGATGCGGATACTCGTCACCGGCGCCGAAGGCCAACTCGGACGCGACGTCACGCGCGTCTGCGCCGAAGCCGGCGACGAGGTCATCGCCGCTGGTCGCGACCGGCTCGACATCACCGACCGAGCCGGTGTGCACGCCGCCATCGCCGAGACCCGACCTGACGCTGTCATCAACTGCGCTGCCCACACCGGCGTCGACGCCTGTGAATCCGAGGAGGAGCGGGCCCACCTCATCAACGGCCTCGCCGTCCGATGGCTCGCCGAAGCCATCGACACCCACGGCGGCCACCTCGTGCAGATCAGCACCGACTACGTCTTCGACGGAACCCTCGACCGTCCCTACCGCGAATGGGACAACGTCAACCCGGCCAGCGCCTACGGCCGATCGAAACTCGCCGGAGAGACCGAAGCCGCCGCCCTCGGCAGCAGCGCCGCGACCGTGCGCACCTCGTGGGTATGCGGAGAACACGGCAACAACATGGTCGCCACCGTGCTCCGCCTCATCGGCGAACGCGACCACCTCAGCTTCGTCGACGACCAGATCGGCAACCCCACCTTCACCGCCGACCTCGCGATCGCCCTTCGTAAGATCGCCCTCGAACGACGAAGCGGCATCCATCACCTCACCAACGCCGGATCCGTGTCGTGGTTCGAGTTCGTCCGCGAGATCGTCGCGGCCGCCGGCCGCGACCCCGCCATGGTCAGCCCGATATCGACCGCCGACCTCGACCCGCCCCGGCCGGCACCCCGACCAGCCAACAGCGTCCTCGACAACGCCGTCTGGCGCCTCGCCGGACGAGCCCCGCTCCGCCATCACAGCGAACCCCTCGCCGAACTCGTGGCGCGCCTCACCGGGTGACGACATGCGCGTCGCCTACACGATGGAGCAGTGCTGGCACGACGTGCCCGGAGGCACCGCCGTCGCCACCCTCCGCGTCGCCACCGAACTGACCGCCCACCACGGCATCGACCTCATCGGAGTCGCCGGTCGCCACCGCCGACCACCGGTCGCCGGATTCGAACCCACCATCCCGGTCACCACCGTGCCGCTCGCCCGGCCGTTGCTCTACGACGCCTGGATCCGACTCCGATGGCCACTCGTCGAATCGGCCACCGGCGCCGTCGACCTTTGCCATTCCACCGCCGGCATCCCCGCCCCAAGCCGCGCCCCCTCCATCGTCACCCTCCACGACATCGCCTTCCTCCGCCGACCCGACCGCCTCACCCGCCGCGGCGCTCGGGTGCTCACCCGGGCCGTCGACCGAGCCCGCTCCGCTCGACTCGTCACCTGCCCGAGCGCGACCGTCGCCGATGAACTCGTCGGCATCGGCTTCGACCGCGACCGCATTCGCGTCATCCCCTGGGGCGTCGACCCCCACGACACCACCGACGCGCTCATCGACCGCGCCCGCGCCACCCACCACCTCCCCGAGCGCTACGTGCTCGCCGTTGGCACCCTCGAACCGCGTAAGAACTTGCGTCGACTCATCGCAGCCATGAAGAACGTCGACCTCCCCCTCGTGGTCGCCGGAGCCGATGGCTGGGGTGGCATCGCCGAAGAACTCGCCGACAGCGCCGATGTCAGATTCCTCGGACATGTCGACCCCGCCGACCTCCCCGCGATCTACGCCGCCGCCGAACTGCTCGCCTACCCGAGCGAGGACGAGGGCTTCGGGCTTCCGGTGCTCGAAGCCATGAGCGCCGGCACCCCGGTGGTGACCAGCCGCGGCACCGCCACCGAAGACGTCGCCGGGGGAGCAGCGGTGCTCGTCGACCCCTACGACACTGTGTCGATCACCGCGGGCATCACCAAAGCTCTCGCCGACCGGGACCAGCTCATCGAACTCGGACGGCGTCGCGCCGCCGAGCACACCTGGGCGGCCACCGCCGCCGCCACCGCAGCCGCCTACCGCGAGGCGCTCGAATGATCCACGCCGCCGTCAACCTGCTGTGGTGCGCGCATGGACGCGTCGGAGGCTCCGAGGAATACCTCGTTCGCCAACTCACCGGGCTCGCCGACGTCGCCACCGACATCACCTGCGAGCTGCACCTCGCAAACCGCCTCGCCGACGCCCACCCCACGCTCGCACGCCACCAACTCGCCATCACCCGCCTCGACGTCGACCGTCGGGCCGTGCGCATCCCGGCCGAGCACACCACCCTCGCCCTCGCCACCCGCGGAGCCGACCTCGTGCACCATGGCGGCGGCACCGCCCCGCTCTGGGGACGAGCACCGAGAGTCGTCACCGTCCACGACCTCCAATACCTCAGGCTCCCGCAGTACTTCAGCCGCGCGCGCCTCACCTACCTGCGGGCGATGATGGGCCAAAGCATCCGACGGGCCACGGTCATCACCACGCCGACCGCCCACGTCGCCGCCACCGTCACCGAAGCCTTCGACATCGATCCCGAACGCATCGTCGTCGTCCCCCACGGTGTGCCCGCCGCCGAGGTGAGCGACGCCGACATCGCCGAAAGCCGCCGAACGCACCTCGGCGACACGGACGGCCGCCTCGTGGTGCTGCCCGCCATCACCCACCCGCACAAAGGGCATCTCCGCATGATCGCCGCCTTCTCCAGATGGTCGCGTGCCGACGACCGACTCGTGCTCATCGGGGGAGCGGGGGCCGCCGAGGAGCGTGTCACCGCCGCGATCTCGGCCAGTGGGATCGCCGACCGCATCTCACGCCCCGGCCGCGTCAGCGAACACGAACGCGACACGCTCATCGCCGCCGCCGACATCGTCGCGCTACCGAGCGAGGAAGAGGGATTCGGCGCCCCCGTCGTCGAAGCCATGGCGGCCGGCACCGCGGTCGTCGTCTCCGACATCCCCGCCCTCATCGAAGTGGCTGCCGGAGCAGCCGCCATCGCCACCGACTCCGACAATGGACTCGTCGAAGCCCTCGACGAAGCGATCGCCGACCGCACCCGACTCGAAGTCGCCGGCCGAGAACGAGCCGGGCGATACACCACCGAAGCCAGCGGACGAGCCCTCGCCTCGGCCTACCGACGAGCCGTCGGCCGGGAGGACCCGTCATGAGGATCGTCGTCATCTGCCCGCACTTCGCTCCCGACACCGCCCCCACCGGCACCGTCATGACCCGCATCGTCGCTGAACTCGCCGAACGCGGGCACGAACTCCACGTCGTCACCTCACTGCCCTGGTATCGCCGGCACGCCGTAGAAGAGGGCTGGACCGGACGACTTGTGCGACGCGAACGAACCGACTGGGGATCGATCAGCCGGATCCACCCGTTCCCCGCCGCCGACAAAGCGAACCTGCTGCGCCGAGCCATCGCGTTCATCGCCTTCAGCCTGATCGCCGTGCCCGTCGCCCTCACCGCCGGCGGCCGCCCCCGACGCGTCGACGCCGTGCTCTCCATGTCGCCGCCGCTCACCCTCGGCGGAGTCGGCGCCCTCGTCGCCAGAGCCCGCTCCGGACGCGCCGTGTTCAACATCCAAGACGTGTTTCCCGATGCCGCCGTGCGAACCGGCGCCATCACCAACCGCCGCATCATCGCGATCGCCGAACGACTCGAACGACTCACCTACCGACTCTCCGACGCGGTCACCGTGCTGAGCGGCGACCTGCTCGACAACCTCACCGCCAAAGTGCCCGCCGACCGACGCGACGACATCGAGGTCATCGCGAATTTCGTCGACACCGGGGTCATCACCCCCGGCCCACGAGACAACGACTACCGACGCGAGCACGACCTCACCGGCACCGTCGCGATGTACGCCGGCAACGTCGGCTTCTCCCAATCGCTCGACATCGTCATCGAAGCCGCCAAACGCCTGCCCGACATCACCTTCGTCATCAACGGCGATGGCGCCGCCCGCGAACGACTCGAACATGACGCCGCCGGCCTGGCCAACGTCAAGATCGTCGGCTACCAACCAGCCGAACGCCTCCCCGAGGTGCTCGCCGCTGCCGACATCCACCTCGTGCCGCTCCGCACCGGCCTCGGCTCGGTCAGCGTGCCATCGAAGACCTACACCGCGCTTGCCGCCGCCCGACCAGTCATCGCCGCAGTCGACCCCGGCACCGCCATCGCCCATCTCATCGCCGACGCCGGCTGCGGTATCGCCGTCGCACCCGACGACGCCGACGCCCTTGTAGCCGCCATCGAGGAACTCGCCTCCGATCCCGAGCGATGCCGCCGCCTCGGCGAAGCCGGACGGGCCTGGGTGATCGACCACGCCTCACCCGCCGCCATCGGCGAGGCCTACGAACGGGTGCTCTCCGGCCGACCGGTCAACCCGCGGTCGTCCCGATAGCCTCCCACCGCGTGGCAGGCTCATCCTCGACCCGCAAGGCAGCGAAACTCGCGAACCGTTCCGGCGGCCGCGGCCTCCGCGTGCAAGGCGGATCCATCTTCCCGATCGCGATCATGGCGGTCATCGTCCTCGGAGTCGCCTCCATCGTCTACGCGCGCCAAACCGTCCCCTCGGCCGACGACTCGCCGCCCACCATCAACGACCACTGGCACATGGCCTACGGCTTCGACATCTGCGGTGAGTGGTTCCAGCTCGAAGGTGACCTCGAAGACCGCAACTCCGCCGGCAACTTCGTCAACACCAACTTCCTCCAAACCGGCATCCACTCGCATAACGACGGTGTCATCCACTGGCACCCGTACACCTCGCGGGCCGTCGGCAGCCGTGCCGATCTCGGCGTCTTCCTCGAGACCTACGACATCGAGCTCACCAACGACGCGCTTCGCTTCCCCGACAACCAGTTGGGCGGCGATGACTACGTCGAAGGCGAGACCACCTGCAACGGCGAAGACGCCGAGCTCTCCGTCGTGGTCTGGGAGAACTTCACCGACACCGACGACGGCGACCGGTACATCGCCGACATGAACGACATCCGCGTGTCGAGCGACCAAATGGTGTTCTCGATCGCGTTCGTGCCGCGCGGCGAGCCCGTCTCGATGCCGCCGTGGGCGTCGCGCCTCCCCGAACTCGGCGCCATCGACGCCGGAGTAGTCATCCCCGACGAGGTCACCCAGTCGACCATCGCCGGCGACAACGGCGACTGATGCACGCCGTCGTCCTCGTTGGCGGCTTCGGTACTCGGCTACGACCTCTGACCAACGACGTCCCGAAGCCGATGCTGCCGATCGGCAACCGGCCGATGATCGTTCGGCTCGCTGAACGCCTCGCCGCTGGGGGAGTGACCGACATCGTGCTCGCCCTCGGCTTCCGCCCCGACACCTTTCGTGCGGCATTCCCTGGCGACCGCGTCGGCGACGTCCGCATGCACTACGCGGTCGAACCCGAACCACTCGACACCGCCGGGGCCATCGCGTTCGCTGCCCGCCACGCCGGAATCGACTCCACTTTCGTCGTCGCCAACGGAGACGTTGTGACCGGACTCGACATCGCCGAACTCGTCGACGCCCACCGAACGCTCGGAACCGACGCGACCATCCACCTCACCCCGGTCGACGACCCGAGCGCCTACGGGGTCGTCGAGACCACCGAGGGCGGCATCGTCGCCCGGTTCATCGAGAAACCCGCCCCCGGAGACACCGACAGCCGGCTCATCAACGGCGGCACTTACGTGTTCGAGCCAGGCGTGCTCGACCTCATCAAACCTGGCCAGCGGGTCTCCGTGGAACGGGAGACCTTTCCGGCCCTCGTCGCCGATCAGCGTCTCGCCGGTTACCCCACGAACGACCGCTGGATCGACACCGGGCGCCCCGACACCTATCTCGAGGCCAACCTCGACCACGCCGACACTCCCGACGCGATCCACCCCGGCGCCAACGTCGCCGAGAACGCGCGCATCGAGCGGAGCATCATCGGCGACGGAGCGCGCATCGACGGAGAGGTCACCCGAAGCGTCATTCTCTCTGGGGCCAGTGTCGCAGCCGGTGCGAGGGTGACCGACTCGCTCGTCTGGGGGCATGTCACCGCTGGTGCCACCCTCGACCACTGCGTCATCGGGCAGGATGCCGAGGTGCCCGCCGGCAACCACCAGCACCTGCGACTCCCAGAACCCGCATGAGCCCCCGCACCATCGCCGTCGTCGGAGGGGCTGGGTTCATCGGTTCGCACCTCGTCGACCGCCTCCTCGTCGACGGGCACCGAGTGCGAGTCGCCGACGACCTGTCGAGTGGCAGCCTCGCCAACCTCGCCGAAGCCCGCCAGGCCGACGCCGACCTCACCTTCGATCACATCGACATCACCGGGCCCGAGGGCGAAGCCTGGATCTCGCGCCACCGGCCCGAGGTCATCATCCACCTCGCCGCGGTGCCGCGACGCGTCACCCGTTCGACCGACCTCGCCGCGGCATGGGCCCGCACCCTCGCCCTCCTCGACGCCGCGCGTCGCCACGGCTCGCCGAAAATCGTCGTCGCCCTCCCAGCGTCGGTGATCAGCGGGAACCCCCGAGTCAAAGACCTCCCGCTCAAGGAAGGTGATCTGCAACCCCGCGGGGCTGCCGGCATCCTCGCCCGCACCGTGATCGACACCCTCGAGCACGCCCGAGCCCGCCACGCGGTCGAGTTCACCGCCCTCGCCCTCGGCACCGTCTACGGACCGCGCCAACGACCAAACGACGGCGTCGTCGCCAACCTCGTCGCCGCTGCGACCGCCGGCCGGCCCGCGGCCATCACCGGTGACGGGAAACAGTCGCGCGACCTCATCCACGTGGACGACGTCGCCGAAGCGCTCGCCGCCGCCACCCGTCGCGGCGACGGACTGACCATCAACGTCGGCACCGGACAGGCGACGCGGGTGATCGACCTCTGGGAAATGATCGCCCCCGACGGTCCCGCGCCCCGGGCCACCCCGGCTCGACCCGACGAACTCGCCCGGCTGGCGCTCTCGTCGGCGCGAGCCAGAATCCACCTCGACTGGTCGCCGTTCACCCCACTCGCCGACGGACTCGACCGCCTCCTCGGGCGCTGAGTCGTTATTGAACGGCGGCGATCGTCGCCTCAGCGAGGCGCGCGGCGACGGCCGGATCGGACATCACCGACGGCACAACCACCGGGCGCATCCCGGCGGCCGAAACCGCTTCGGCCAGCGCTTCGTCGACTGGATCGATCACCAGGGCGGTCGCGATCTCGGCGTACAGCGTCGCCACGGCCGCGACGTCACTGGAGTGACCGAGCTCAATCGCCATACGCGCGGCCGGACCTTTCAACGCCTCGCCGCCAACGATGGGCGACACAGCGACCACCGACTCGCGACGGGCCGCGAGCAGTTGATCGACTCCATCGAGAGCTCGAATCGGAGCGATCGACACGAACGGGTTCGACGGGGCGATCACCACCACCTCCGCATTGCTCAGCGCCTCGAGCACCCGAGGAGTCGCGGGCGAGCCGTCGGAATCGAAACGCACACCGGCCACCGGTACCGAATGGCGAAGCCGCACGAAATAGTCCTGGAACGACACTTCGCCACCATCGGCCAAGGTCACCATCGTCGAGTGGCGTCCATCGCTCATCGGGAGCAGTTCGACCTCAACCCTCCACGCCGCCGCGATCTCAGCGGTCACCTCGGTGAGCAGGGCGCCCTCGGCCAACCGGCCGGTCCGATACAGATGGGTGGCCAGATCTCGGTCACCCAACCCGAACCAGGTGCCACCAGCCGTTGAACCCTCCGGGATGACCGACGAGTAACGCGCCAGCGAACCCATCGCCTCCCAGGTCTCACCGACCAGCCCCCAACCGCGCTCCGGATCGATCGCCCCGGCGAGGGTGTAGGTCACCGTGTCGAGATCGGGGGAGATCCGAAGGCCGTGCAGATCGGTGTCGTCACCGGTGTTCACGATGGCGGTCACCTCGCCGGCCGGAACTACCGAGCAGAGCGCGCGCAGGAAACGGGCCGCCCCGACGCCACCGCACAACACCGTGATCCGTCGACTCACGAACCACCCCCGAGCGCCCGCTCATAGAGCGCGACCAAACCCTCCGCCGTCGACTCCCACGAGAACCGCGACAGGTTCGCCGAACCCGACGCCACCAGCGTCGACCGGAGCGAACCATCGGTCAGCACCCGCTCAAGGGCGACAGCAAAGCCCTCGGAGTCGTCACGGTCAACGAGGAGCGCCCCCTCGCCGGCAACCTCCGGAATGGAACCGACTCGAGAGGCGACCACTGGCACCCCGACCGCCTGCGCCTCAAGCACCGGGAAACCGAACCCCTCATCCATCGAGGGGTAGGCGAGTACCGACGCCGCGCCGAGCAACCAGGCTTTCGCTTCGGCATCCACCGCACCAAGCAGATGCACGCGTCCAGCCACCCGGTCGGGAAGCGCGGCGACCGACTCGGCGAGAGCAGCGGCATCGTCCCCAGGGGCGCCGGCCACCACCAGATCGTGGCCCTCAGGGAGGCGGTCAGCGAGCGACACCAGCCACGGATGACGCTTACGCCGCTCGGAGGTGCCGATCGCCAACACGAACGATCGACCCTCCAGGGCCCTGCATGGCGCAGGAGTCGATGACGGAGCCGGGTCGACCGGAAGCGGTCCGAGATGCACCGAGACCACCCGGTCGGTGTCCAACAGATCTCGAACCCGTTCCGCGGTCGCCTCCGACGACGTATGCACCCAGGCTCCGCGATCGACGGCGCGCCGTAACACCCGACCGGAGCGGCGCACATCAGGTGAGGCGAGATGATCGTTGTCGAGAAACCAGCAGTCGTAGACCGACACGACCGACGGAATCGAGGTGGGCGGCACCGTGTAGTTCGTGCCGTGGACCAGATCGACCCCTCGAAGCCATCGGTCGGCCCGCGGACGATCCCCCGACGACCAGAGCCGGAGCGCGACCATCGCCGGCAACGGCAGACGCACCTCACCATCGGCCGGATGAGCACGGAAACTTACGAGATACGGCGTCAGTTCGACATCGGGGCGAGCCTCGAGCGCTCGGACCGTGTGCTCCACCGCGGAACCAATCCCGGTTCGACGGCCGTGCAACGGACCTATGTCGACGGCGACACGCATGCTCAGGCATCATGCCAGCCGACACCGGCGGCTAGGTAGCCTTGCCGGATGCCGCGAGCGCTCATCACCGGGGTCACCGGCCAAGACGGTCAGCACCTCGCCGAATTCCTCAACGCGCAGGGCTACGAGGTGTACGGCCTGGTGAAAGGCCAGAACAACCCGCGGATCGGCGCCATCGTCGACGAAATGCCCTGGCTCAACGTCGTTCAGGGCGACCTGGCCGACCTCTCCAGCCTCGTCACCGCCGTCGATCAGGCCCAACCCGATGAGGTGTACAACCTCGGGGCCGTCTCGTTCGTCGCCTACTCGTTCACTCACGCCGAGCTCACTGGCGACATCTCTGGGCTTGGGGTGTTGCGCATGCTCGACGCCATCCGCATGGTGGGCGGCATGCGCGACAACCCGATCCGCTTCTACCAGGCGTCTACCTCGGAGATGTTCGGTGAGGTCCGTGAGGTTCCCCAGACCGAGATGACCCCGTTTCACCCGCGCTCGCCCTACGGCTGCGCCAAGGTGTTCGGCCACTACATCACCATGAACTACCGCGAGTCGTACGGCATGTACGCCTGCTCGGGCATCCTCTTCAACCACGAGGGCCCGCGGCGCGGTATCGAATTCGTCACCCGCAAGATCACCAACGCCGTCGCCCGTATCCACCTCGGCCTCCAAGACGGTCTCGCTCTTGGCAACCTCGAGGCGAAACGCGACTGGGGTTACGCCGGCGACTACGTGAAGGCCATGTGGCTCATGCTCCAGCAGGAGGCTCCCGAGGACTTCGTGATCGCCACCGGAGAGACCCACTCAATCCGCGAGTTCCTCGACCTCGCGTTCGCTGAAGTCGGCATCGACGACTGGGAGCCCTACGTCACCCAAGATCCGCGGTTCCTCCGACCCGCCGAGGTCGACCTGCTCATCGGCGACGCGACGAAGGCCAAGGAGCGACTCGGCTGGGAACCTGAGGTGTCGTTCCCGCAACTCGTGTCGATGATGGTCGCCAACGACCTCGACCTCGAGAAGCGAAAGATGGAGGCCAACCTCCGCTGAGGTCGCCGCTCAGGTCACCGCGCGAAGTCGGTGGCGGAGCGCCCCGAGGAACCAAGCGAGCGACACCGCGCTCGAGGCGACCAAGCCGATCTCGATCCGTCGGAAAATCTCATCGCTCGACACCCAGGTGCCGATCACGAACCCGACCACACCGAGCACCCACCCGATCGCTACCTGAGCGTGCGCTTCCAGGGCGATCACGGCCTGCGAGGTCGCGAGCGCCAGCATGTAGATCGCGCTCGAGAGGGCGAGCATCGCGAGGGTCCGGCCTGATAGTTCCGCCTCGTAGACCAACTCGAGGATCCACGGTCCAACCCAGAACGCCCCGACCGTGCCGATCGCTCCGATCGAACCGACCACGATCGCGAGGAGACGGAAACCGGAACGGAAATCGTCGTACTCACGCCGCGCGGCCAAACGGGCCAGCCGGGGCAGCAGGGTCGCCTGGATCGCCTGGAACATGAATAGCGGCACTCGGGCGAGCAACACCCCATAGCCGAATCGCGACACCAGCGCCGCCTCGTCGGCATCAGCCAGCAGATTCGCCGCGACCGGCCCCGCGTTCACGAGCGCCGCCGCGCACACCGTTCCGATGAGCAGCCAACCGAAGTTCTGCGTCACCTCGCGCCAAGCGGCCGGAGGGCCGTCCTCGGTGGCGAGCGAACCGCGCACGCCGATCACGCCCACGGCGACGAGTGGGGAGAGGGCCACCACGAAAGCGAACGGGCCGACCGCGGTGATACCGATCCATCCGAGGGCCAGACAGCCGAGGATTCGGAGGATCCCCTCCGAGCCGACAATGAAGGCGAACGAGCCGAAGCGGCCGGTGCCCGAGCAGATCCCCCTCGCCAGAAACACCGGGGCGTACACCGCGAACGCCGCGACCAGCGCGGTGAACATCACCCAACTGCCATCGAAGTACCCGCTGGTGACCACCGGGCTCGTGATGAGCAACACGGCGACGACGACGGCGACGATCACCGACATCAACACGAGCACCTTGGCCACGACCGGCCTGCCGCCCTCGCCGACGGCGGTGCGGTGAGCGAGGGCACGGCTCAACTCCTGCTCGAGCGGGAGGAAGAAGCCCGGCGCCAGCGCGAACATCGCGAACCACAGCGCGGCGATCGGAGCGAACTCCTCGTCTCCGCCGAGGGTGAGGGTGCCCACCCGGAAGAAGGCATAGGTCGCGATGCCGCCGATGACGAGGCCAAGGGCGACCACCAACGCCCCCTCAGGAAGGGGCTGGCGTCGCCCGGAGGCGTCAACAGGCACGGCTTCGGCGGACACGAACACTCGAATCTACCGGTGGCCCCGCGAGGGGACCGGTACCCGTCACCTGCCCGACCCCACGGCAGGGTCACCGCTAGCCTCGCGGCGAGTGGAGTCAGCAGAACCGGTCACCGTGGTCGGTGTCGTCGTGGTCCACGAACCCGGTGCCTGGTTCGTCGAGACACTTGGTGCCCTCCGGGCCCAGAACTACCCGGATCTGCGCTGGCTCTTCCTGATCTCAAGCGATCCTGACGGCTCCGCGTCGGCCTCGATCAGCGAGATACTTCCCGACGCCCTGGTGCGCCCCGTCGACCCGGTGAACGGGTTCGCCGCCTCCGCCAACAGCGTCCTCGACCTCGTCGCCGGCGACAACGGGCTGTTCCTCATCTGCCACGACGACATCGCCCCCAACCCCGGAGCGGTCTCGTTGCTCGTGGCCGAGTTCCATCGTTCGAACGCCGGGCTCGTTGGGCCGAAACTCGTGGACTGGCACGACCCGACTCGCCTGCAATCGGTCGGATCCGGTCTCGACCGCTTCGGCGAACCCGACTCCCCGATCGAGGAGGGTGAAGTCGACCAAGAGCAGCACGACGGTGTCCGCGACGTGTTCGTGCTCTCAAGCGCCTGCCTCCTCGTGCGTGCCGATCTGTTCCGGTCCCTCGGAGGATTCGATCGCCGGGCGAGCCTCCACGGTGACGACGTCGACCTTTGCTGGCGCGCGCACTGGGCTGGGGCCCGCGTGATCGTCGCCCCCGACGCGGTGGTGCGCCACCGGGCCGACATCGAGAGCCGTCGACCCGATCTCGACCACGACCGCGAGCGAGCCCGGCGTCGCATGATGACGGTGCTCAGTTTGACCGGCGCCGCACGCGTCGTGCCGAGGGCACTCGCCCTCGTCGCCATCACCGTCGCCGAGCTTGTGATCGGCGCGTTCACCGGTCGACTCGCCGAAGGCTGGAGATCGCTCACCGCGCTCGGATACGCGGTGGCCCGACTGCCGGTCATCATCGCCCGCCGTCACGAGATCCGTTTGCAGCGATCGGTGCCCGAGGTCGAGGTGATATCGCTGCAGACCCGCGGGAGCGCCCGATTGGCGTCGTACCTGCGTTCCCGACAGACGGCCACCTACGTGTCGCAGGGTTCCACGGTCCGGCGATGGCGGGAACGCTCATCGGGTCTCGGCCTCACCTGGGCGGCTGTCGTCGCGCTTGTCGTCATCGGCTCAAGGGACGGCATCGTCGACGGCTTTCGGCCCGTCGGTGGTTTCCTTCCGCTCCCGTCCGACGCCTTCGGATGGTTCGCCTCCATGTGGTCGGCTTGGGATCCCCGTGGGATCGGAGCGACCTCGCCCACCCCGACGGGGTGGGGGTTCCTCGGCGTTCTCGACACCGCGTTGCTGTTCCGCGAGGGGCTCGCCCTCACGGCGTTCGTGCTCGGGGTTGTGCTCCTCGGCATCCTCGGCGCATCCCGCCTGGCCTCGGTCTTCCCGCTCTCGCGCGCTCGAATCGCGGCCATCGTCGTCTACGCGGGGGCGCCTGTTGTGGCCCGCGCCCTCGGCTCCGGCGATCTCGACGCGCTCGTCCTCTACGCCGCACTGCCGTGGACCGTCGAACTGCTGCGCCGCATCGCCGGGATCGCCACCGCCGACCCCGGCGCGGTGCTCGGCGACCTCCCCGACGGTCTCGACGACGCGTCACCGCTGCTCCGACGCCGACTGATCGCTGGGCTCATCTTGGTGTCCGCCACTACCGCCGCGTTCTCGCCCTCCGGCCTCGTCGTGATCGCCGGAGTCGGTGTCGCCATGGCCCTCGGCGGTCTCCTCGCTCGCGCCGACCTCGCCGTCAACGCCTGGTTCCTTGTGGCCTCCCTCATCGCCCTCGTCGGCGCCTGGCTCGCCAACCTCCCGTGGTCGACCACCTGGTCGTCGGTCGAACTGTTCGGAACCGCCACCCCCGGTGACCGTTCAGGGGTGTGGCGGGCGCTCGCCGGAGGCGACCCCGACCGGTGGTACGACCTCCTCGCCCTCGGACTCTGGGTGCCGCTGCTCGCCGCGCTCCTCGTCAGCCGGGCATGGCGAATGACGTGGGCGGCCCGCGGCGCGGTGACCGTGCTCGCGGCGGCCAGCATCATCGTGCTCGACGACCGCGGCCTCATTGGCTTCCCGACCCCACCGCGCGACCAACTCACCGTCGCGATCGCCCTCGGGCTCGCCCTCGGCGCCGCAGCGATCACCGGTGGGTTCAGCCTCGACGTGCTCGGACGCGACTTCGGTTGGCGTCAGCCCCTTGCCCTGCTCGCCAACCTCGGCCTCGTCATCGGCCTCGTACCGGCGCTCGTCGCGGTTGGCGCTGGCGACTGGCGGGCGCCGCAAACACCGACGGCGACGCTCATCGCCTCGCAATTCCCCGCCCGCTCCGAGGTCGGCTCGTATCGGGTGCTGTGGATTGGCGACGCTCGACTCCTCCCGGTGCCCGGCAACCCGTCGAACACCGGTGTGTCGTGGGTGGTTGTCGACGGTGGCCCCCTCGACATGCGCCACGCCTCGGCGACACCGCTCGGACCAGCCGCCGAACGCATCGAATCGGCCATCGGGCACCTCGCCGAGGGGACCACTGCGCGCGCTGGTCGGCTCCTCGCCCCACTCGGCATCCGCTACGTCGCGGTTCCCGTGGCCGATGGTGTCACCTCCCGCATCGACGACCCCCTCGACCCACCGGCCGGACTCGTCGCCGCGCTCGCCGCCCAGCTCGACATCGGGGCGATCCAGTCGCCTCCCACCGTCGAAGTGTTCGTGAACCGCTCGTGGATCCCGCCAGCGGCCTTCCTCACCGGCGGCACCGCCGAGGCATCCACGCTCGCCGGAGAGGGAAGCCTCGTGGTGGCTGACCTCAGTGGGACCTCGACCCTCGTCGACCCCCGCGGAGAAGCGGTCGACGTCGTCGACGTGGCCGCCCGACAGGGAGCCACCTCCACCCAGGTGCCGACCGCTGGGGTTCTCCACCTCGGCGTGCCATTCGACGGCTCGTGGCGAGCATCGCTCGACGGTGCGCCACTCGAGGCGCGCGCCGGATTCGGCGTGACAACCGCCTTCGACGTCCCCGGACCCGGGGTGCTCGAGATCAGTTACGCCCGACCGTTCACCCGGACGCTGTGGCTCGGGCTCCTCGCCGCCATCTGGCTCGCCCTCATCGCCGCGACCCTTCGCACCAGCGGAGGATCATCCGCGGCACACGAACCGATCCTCGACCTCGGTCCGCTGCCCTCGGTGGAGGAGGGGCAGCGATGAATCGTCGAGCCCCGGCGGTCGCCGTCACCGCTGTCGTCGTGTCCCTCCTCGTGTGGCAGACCTCGGGAGAACCAGCGCCCGCGTCACCGGTCGTGTTCTCCACCGGCGACCGAGCGTGGATTCCTCAGACCCCGGCGGGCGGTGTGCTTGAGAGTGTCTGGTACTGCCCGGGGGTACCCGCCGGTGGCCGCGACGACGCGCTCGAGGTGGGTGGCGCCATCGCGATCG
>Ga0208547_1000363_pt1 | contig 26078 bp, 37 predicted proteins | sample DEB08_DNA_5_FD_185501 | JGI IMG/M metagenome (GOLD analysis project Ga0208547, IMG submission 185501) | Aqueous microbial communities from the Delaware River and Bay under freshwater to marine salinity gradient to study organic matter... | ecosystem: Environmental > Aquatic > Marine > Coastal ...
AGATGATAAACTTCAACTAATAAATTTAGCCAGAACCATATGCCACAAAGGACACGTTCCATATGAAGATGTGTATTATGCATCTAAATACCTAGATGGAGCGGCTATTGTTGATTTGAAACGCAATGGTTATGTGGCACCGAACAAGCAGTTTCGTTTTATCGAAGAAGAAACTCAATCAGATTCATTGGCTGGTGCATATGTAATGCCACCTGTCCCAGGCTTGTACAAATGGATATATGACCTTGATTTGACATCACTATATCCTAGTATCATTATGAGCTTGAATATATCTCCAGAAACAAAAATAGGAGTTATACATAATTGGGATGAAAACTGCATGCTCAGATCAGATGCTGTTCAAGCAGAACTAACAAATGGTTTGGCAATAACCGATATCAAACAATGGTTACAAGACAACAAGTATACAGTTGCTAGCAACGGAGCAGTTTATCGCACAGACACCCGAGGATTCTTGCCGACAATTCTGGAAAAATGGTTCGATGAGCGAGTTGAATTTAAAAACAAGCGAGATGAATATGAAGTAGGATCGGAAGATTATAAATTCTACGATGCTATGCAGTTAACGCAAAAGGTACTGCTTAATTCATTTTATGGAGTATTAGGATTAAAGACATTCCGATTCCATGATCTAGACAATGCAGGAGCAATTACTGCTACAGGTCAAAGTGTGATTAAATTTTCGGCTCTAGCAATCAACAAGTATTATGCTAAAGAAGTAGGTCGAGATTATTTTGTAAATGCAACTGGAGATAAATGTGAATTTTCATTTTACACAGATACAGATTCGACATTTGTTTCTAGTTTACCACTCATAGAAAAACGATATCCTGGATTCGATGAAACGGATGAGCAATTCATGATCAAAGCAACCAATGATATTGCATCAGAAATTCAACAACATGTTAATGCAATGTATGATGTGTATGCAGTTAAATTTCATAATACAGATTCACATCGTTGGCAGATTAAACAAGAATATGTTGCAAAGTCCGGTCTGTGGATAGCTAAAAAGCGTTACGCACAATGGGTTATCTTTAAAGAAGGTAAACCTACGGATAAAATGGATATAAAAGGACTCGATGTAGTTAGATCAAGTTTTCCTACGGATTTCAAAAAAATAATGACCGATGCATTGTGGATGATTCTGCGTGAAGAAGGAAAACAAGCGACATCTGATGTTATATTGAATTTCCGAAAAGACATACATAATTCGGATATATTGAATGTGATGAAAAACACCGGTGTTAAAGATATTGCCAAATATATCAAACAACGAGAACCATTCGGTGGTTATCCAAGCGGTACTCCTGCTCATGTTAAATCAGCAATCAACTTCAATGATATGCTCACGAAAATAGCTAAGACAGATGCTACTGATATTACAAATGGAGAAAAGATCAAGTGGGCTTATCTGAAAAATAATCCGTATGGTTTTGATACCATTGCTCTGCGAGGATATGAAGACCCTGCCGAAATTGTAGAATTTGTAGAAACGTATATTGATCGAGACAAAATCTTTGACAGAGAGCTTCGTGGTAAATTTGATGATTTCTATGCAGCAATGAATTGGGGTGTATTACCACAAAACAACAACATGGGGAAATTCTTTTCCTTTGGATAATCGAAATATATTCATTATATTAAATAAAAAGTTATATGTACGGAAAAAAGCAATGGCGCGGCTTAGAAGTAGAAGGTCGTTATTCAGATATCATGACATTTTTTGTCAGAGAATTGATTGATAATAAGTTATCAGTAAAAGAATACAAAGAATATCCTCATTATTATTTTACAATAGAATACATGAGAAACGTGTACAATAATTCCAATAATCCACAACATGTTTCAGTTATACGACACATACTAGATACTACCAATTGTGCAGTAACCATAGAAGCCGATAAAGGCACTTTAAAGCACATTCCTGTGGATCTTGTTAATAGATGTCATATTATATACCGTATACAAGATGATGCATTACAAGTTCTAAAAGACACCGATACATTGAGTATTGATGCTGGTTGGTACCGAGTGTCCCAAGTAACCAAATGCAACATGATGCATATTAATCCAGATAACTATAAATTTGACGAAGAACTATGATTGGAATTATAGCAGGAAATTTTGATATTATACATCCTGGGTATATTGCAATGTTCACGGAAATGAAACAACATTGTGACCACTTAATAGTAATGTTACAAACAGATCCTACAGTAGAACGACCAGAAAAATGTAAGCCTATACTGTCAGTCGATGATCGCATTGATATTTTAAATTCATTGAGACAAGTAGATGAAGTTCATACATACACACTAGAATCTGAATTATATGAATATCTTAAACAATTTACGGTTGCTCATAACGACGAATCTTTACAGGCTAATTACGTAAGATTTTTAGGTGATGATTATATCGGAAGGTCCTTTACTGGAGATGATTTAGATATTCCAATTCATTATATAAACAGAGACCACGGATGGTCCACAACTAAATTTAAAAAACAGATAGCAGATGAAGTACAGCGTAGTAGTAACATTTAGCATGGAAGGCTTTCATAATTGGCCTGAAGCAAAAGACATATTTCCTGAAGTAGACTTTCTCTCGGATAGACACAGACATCAATTTGGGTTTCGTTGTTATGCTCGAGTAACACATACAGATCGAGACGAAGAATTCATTTTAATGCAACGCAGAATTAAAAAACAACTCAGAACTAATTTTGGAGGCAATATTCTAGAGTTTGGTCGTATGAGTTGTGAAGATATCGGAGAATGGTTGCTAGAAAACAATGAAAATTTGTATCGAGTAGAAGTGTGGGAAGATTGGGAGAATGGTGCTATTATTGAACGAGATTAGGTTGGAAATAACTAATATATTTTATACTATATTAATATGACAAACAAAGATACAAGAACGGTGTGGTATTTTGGCTTAGAACCACTTAAAGCCCGTTATACTTATCAATTATCAAAAGAATGGATGCCAGCAACATTCGAGCCATATCAAAAAGCTGGTAAATTAACATTTGTAGATGTTCCTGGCGAATTTGATCCTGATCAGCAGATAAAAGTTGGAGCAGTATTAGATGCGGTAGGTCGTGGTAAGTTTGCCATGAGTCAGTGTAGCAACTTTTTGGATATGCTGAACATAGATCAAGTTAAAGATGGCGATGTGTTATTTCTTCAAGACTATTGGCATCCGGGAATTGAGTCTATATTATATGCATTAGATTTATATGATATCGATGTGAAGATTTATGCAATGCTTCATGCTCAGAGTGTAGACGAATATGATTTTACTTGGCCGATGCGAAATTGGATGCGTGGGTTTGAATTAGGTTTAGATCGCAGAATGGCTGGAATATTTGTTGGATCTACAGTTCATAAAGAACAATTGAGAGCAGCAGGATTCGAAGCTCCGATTCACGTGGTTTCATTGCCATTACACAGAAAACTAACACAAGCAAAACTTCCTGATTTTGTTCCTGGTAAGTCTCGCAAGAAAAATGTAGTAGTATATTCTAGTAGATTAGACAAAGAAAAGAATCCATTTTTCATGATGAAAGTGGCAGAACTGTTCCTACAAGAAAATAAAGAATGGGAATGGCACGTCACGACATCAGGTAAATCATTTAGATCCATGTTGCCAGGTGCAATTGACGCACTAGAATCATTAGCAGCAAGACAACCTAGATTCAAATTGCTGTCTAATTTAACTAAACAAGAATATTACACAGAATTAGCTGAAGCTAAGATTCAATTCAATAGTTCATTGCAAGATTATGTTTCATGGACCGTTCTAGAATCAACGACATTTGGTTGTGATTTAGTATTCCCGGATTTTAGATCATTCCCGGAATTTGTGCCACAAGACAAAATGTATAAACCATTCAATGTTAAATCAGCAATCGCAGTTTTAAATCAAGTTAAATCTATGAGTACCCATGGAATATATTATAATTATCCGTTACTTGCAGATTTAGGACGAAGAATGGAAGCGTATATTATTGCAAACGATATGGAACAAGAAATCAATGTTTGGCATGAATCCGAATATTGTGAGCATCTATTAAATGAACAAGGAATACATGAAGACTAAAAAGGACTTTTTATACATCCCATCGTTGTCAGCCGGATCAATGGTATCTGCATTTAAAAAGGATACTAAGTTTGAGGATGGCACAACAATGAGATTTTTCTCAGAAGATTATCCAGAAGAATGGCGACATCCTTATTTTCTGGTAACTGCAGGACACCATTACAAGAAAATGGATTTTCGTCAGCAGTTAGGATTAGGAGCAGGTACCTTTGTGTTTGGAGATTCAGGAGGATTCCAGATTGCAACTGGAGCACTTAAATGGGATAGTACAATTCGTGAAAAGATCTTTCATTGGTTAGAAGCCAATTCAGATGTAGCAGCAAATTTAGATATACCTCCCCGAGTGACATTTGAAAATCGTTTCAATGACTCAATGGATATATCATTTGACAATTTTAAATGGTTTGAAAAACATCAATCAGGTAAAACTAAGTTCTTAAATGTAATTCAAGGTACATTTAATGAAGAATATTCTACCTGGTATCACAAGTTCAAAGATTTTGATTTCAATGGATGGTGTATCGGCGGTCCTAAGAAGCTTGTAGACTTCATGTATGTTATTGCATTAATGTTGCAAGAAAGAGAATTTGAAAAAGAACATGTACAATATGTGCACTTGCTCGGCATAAGCAAAATATCAGATTTCTTTATATTAGGAACACTGCAAAAACTGATGAATGATTTAACTGACAACCGAATTCAACTTATGTCAGATTCATCTTCTCCGGGGCAATATCCGGTATTTGGAACATATTTACATTCTCCAAATTACAAGACACAGACATTCACTGAATTGTATTTCCCGAAGAATGCTGAATATCGCAGAAAGACTCATGTTAAGCAAGGTAAAGGCGGAAGTGTTGAAATTGACAAAACTAAACATGTTCCTTGTAGCATTGACTGTCCTGCTTGTCGCGATTTTACATATGAATACCTAGGAGGACAAACGACTACGGGATTAGATAGATATTCACAAGAAGGAATGCCTAGAATGGTTGTGCATAACACGCATTTATACTGCGAAATTGTAAAAGACATCAACAAAATGACAGATAGTCATGTAGAACTTCTAGAAACAGTGGTTCCAAAAGATTTATTTGCAGTAATTTTGTCTTTGCATGAAATGTTTGCAAATCCTGATGATGCAATGCACGTGTATTCAAAATACAGAAAAACATATAAAAAGTTTGGAGGAGATTCGATATCAACAACAGACGCTAATAAATTCAATGAATTCTTTAAATTTTAAGGTAAAATAAAAATGGAAAAATCAAAATTACAATCATTTATTAATCGATATTACCTAGGAGGTAACTGCGAGGCTGTTAAATTGGTCGATGACACAGACAATATTACTTGCGAATTGATTGATATCGATCAAACAGTAGTAGGTAAAATTAAATGGAAAACTACTCCTTTCGCTTCAGGTGATTTAGGAATTAATCACACAGGCGGTTTAATCAAAATGCTTTCTGCAGTTGGTGAAAATATTGATATTGAAGTCAAAGAAAATGCTGGAAAGAATTATGCAATGATGATTAAAGAAGGAAAAACTAAGATGACTTTCATGTTAGCAGATACCACAGTTATTCCATCAGTACCAGCAATTAATTCCGAACCTCCATATGATGTAACTATAAACATTGACGATGAATTTATTAGTAAATTTATTAAAGCTAAAAATGCACTACCAGATGCAAAGAACTTCGCAGTGCAGGTTAAGAATGGTAACATTCACTTCATTATTAATTACACGACTATTAATGCAGATAATATTCATTTCGAAGTAGGTCCTACTAATCTCACAAACATGGATCCTATTTGTTTTTCTGCAGAAAAGCTCAAAGAAATTTTAACTGCAAATAAAGGCGATGCTGGTAAAATTCTAGTTTCATCACAAGGATTATCACGAGTTGAATTTGAAGGATCTGATTTTGAATCAACATATTGGTTAGTTCAATTACAAAATTAATAACATGATAACGGTAGACGTAGTAACGACAAGCAATAACATGTTGCCGAATTACGAAACTCCACAGAGTGCTGGGTGTGATGTAAGAGCAAATCTAGAATATGATGCAGAAATACCACCAGGTGGTAGTATGCTTATCCCAACCGGATTATCTGTTAAGATTCCCGCAGGTTATGAAATACAAGTGAGACCTAGAAGTGGGTTGGCTTTAAAGAAAGGCATAACTGTATTGAATACTCCGGGTACTATAGATGCAGATTATCGTGGAGAAATTGGCGTTATTCTAATGAATCACAGCAAAAGGTTTTTTGTAGTTAAGAATGGAGATCGTATCGCTCAACTAGTACTAAATCGAGTAGAACAAATAGATTGGAATCAAGTTTTATTTCTAGATGGCACTAAACGAGGAGAAAACGGATTCGGTAGCACAGGAGAAAAATAATTAATTATGTTTGGAGCACAAGAAAATACACTCTGGGTCGAATCCTTCCGGCCAGACACATTAGAAGGATATATTGGCAATGAACACATCATTGAAAAGGTTAAAATTTTCATTGAGAATGGTGATGTGCCACACTTATTATTTTATGGACCGGCAGGAACTGGTAAAACTACTCTTGCTAAAATTATAGCAAATTCAGTAGATGCAGATTTAATGTATATCAACGCATCAGATGAAAACTCAGTGGATGCAGTCCGAGACAAGATTAAAAGATATGCATCAACAGTAGGTTTTAAACGTTGGAAAATTATTATTCTTGATGAAGCTGATTATTTAACACCGAATGCTCAGGCAGCTCTTCGAAATCTAATGGAAACGTATAGCAAAACAACACGTTTTATATTAACATGTAACTATGTGGAAAAGATCATTGATCCAATTCAGTCTAGGTGTCAAACATTTGGCATTACGCCTCCGAATAAAACGGATGTAGCTAAACGATTGGTAACCGTGTTACAAGAAAAAGGTGTTGAGTTTGATATTAAAGATGTAGCAGCAATTATCAATGCATCATACCCAGATATTCGTAGAGCCATTAACTCAGCTCAGAGTCATGTTGTAAACGGAAAATTAGTTTTAGACAAAACTAGCATAGTACAAGCCAATTACATGACGGAAATACTTGAAGTGTTGAAAGATTCAGCAAATAAAAAAGCAGCTTTCACTAAAATACGGCAGATTATTGCTGACAGCAAAGTAAAAGACTTTACACCACTTTACACTTTCTTGTATGACAATCTAGATGAATTTGCAACAGGTCATATCGGCCCATGCATTTTAATTGTAGCAGAATCACAATTTAAAGATGCAAGTGTAGTAGATAAAGAAATTAATGCCATGGCAATGTTTGTTAACTTAATAAATGAATTATAATTATGGATAGACAACTCAATATCAATGTTAAGCCAGAAGATATGCGACCAATTCAATGTGATGAATGCGGCGGTATATATTTTCGGCAAGTAGTAGCAATCAACAAAGTATCACGTTTTATTACTGGTGGGGACAGGGACACGATCGTGCCAGTACCAACATTCCGTTGTGATGACTGCGGAGCTATCCCAGAAGAATTTCAACCAGTAAAACTCAAAAAAGATCAAGATGGCGATAATTAGAGGACCAATAACAATTGTTTTTAAAACATCTAATCGAAGCAATGCAAAGGTTAGACTAAAAACTTACAAGAATAAAACAATTGATGATGTTTTAACTAAAACTAAAATTCCAGGAATACCAGAAAAAGCAATTATTCTAGAAGTTGGTATGGGATCGGCATTTGAAGAAAAATTTAAAGAAAAATATAATTTATAATGGCAGATAATAAAAAGGGTGCAACTATTTTCGATTTTATTAACGGTGTTACTCACAAAAAGAAAGAATGGTCTGAATGGTCTGAAACTGATCAGAAAAAATTCTCTCCTTTTATTGTGAATCGGTGGTTATCGATGCGAATGGAACTAACAGAATTTGTTAATGAACTGCAACACTACACAATCGGGTTATTACGTCCTTCTGAAACATATCGATTGTATCATGACTTCTTGCCAGTATCCAAAGGTTTTGCAAAATACATAAAAGGCAAAACTGCTGACAAGTATGACAAACAACTAGTTACGCAATTAGCAGAACATTATCAAGTTAGTCAATCAGAAGCTATTGAGTACATTGATTTAATGGATTGGGATAGTTGCAACTTTTTATTATCAAAATACGGTTATAATGATGCCGAGAAAAAGAAACTGCTTAAAGGAGTAAAAAAGAAATGAGTATCAATACACAATCACATTATCGAGGCAAAGATAGTTTATACAAATTTGCAGAAGATTGGAATTTAAATAGCTATGAATTTGATATACTCAAACGAGTAGTACGGTGTCGGCATAAAGGCACCTTTATAGAAGATTTACAGAAAACTAAAGACTTGATTGATATATATCTTCGAGAACAATCAGAAAATCAAGAATCGGTAACAGTTCCCACAGAATACTTGGATTTGTCTAAATAATTTTTTATATTAAATAAAAAGTATAATGGCAAATGAAGTTAGTACTGAATTGGTAATAAATTTTACCGATGCATCGTTATTGGATCGGTTTTTAGATGAAAATTTGAATTATAATACTATTATCAATAACGAAGAAAAAACTTATTATGAAAGAGTTACCGATCTTGGCTTAGACTATTTAGCAAAACTAGTTCCAGATACTCTAACAACAGCATCCAGTTTTATTCATCAATTTGGAGCAAAGTGGGTGTTTTTTGAATCAATTTCATTTGATGATTCTGTGTTATATATTTATTTAGAATCGGCATGGTCTGCTCCTTTACGATTCTTTGAAAAACTATTCAATGATCTCAAGACATTAGATCCAGGCGTTACCATGACAGCACAATGGTCAGATGAACGATACAATTTTATTGGTGCTGGCTATTATTGTGCTACTGGAATTGATTGGGAGGAATATGAGCCAACACAAGCTGAACTAAACATGTTCGAAATGTGGGATGAAGAATTCTATGAGATCATCGAAACTAGATTTGCCGAGTTATTACAAACATCGAAAGAAATATTAACATGAAATCAGGAAATTACATAAACCCGTTATACAAATTATCACAGATAGACGCCAGCACGGTTCCTAGAAAGATTTCATATTCTCAGTGGTCTATGTATGAAAAATGTCCTAAACAATGGGAGCTTTCATACATAAAGAAACTAGCACCATTTACACACAATATTAATACAGTATTTGGAACTGCTTTTCACGAAACGTTTCAAGAGTATTTAACAACCATGTATACTAAAACTGTGAAAGCAGCAAATAGCATGGATTTAGAACAAATGCTTCAAGAAAAAATGAGAAGCGAATATATCAAATGTGTAGAAGATAACAACGGAGAACATTTTTCTACTCCGGCTGAAATGGAAGAATACCTGTCAGATGGAATAGCTATTTTAAGATGGTTCCTAAAAAGAAGAGCACATTATTTTTCTACCAAGTATTGGGAATTGGTTGGGATAGAAATAGAATTATGCACACCGGCTTCAGAAAACAACAATTCTGTGTATTGGTATGGATTTATTGATATAGTAATTAAAGATACACAGGATAATAAGATTATTGTGCTTGATATTAAAACGAGTCGAAACGGTTGGAATAAATATCAGAAAGCAGATAAATTAAAAGCAGCTCAATTAATTGCTTATAAGAATTATTATTCAGAACAGTTTGGGTTTCCTAAAGATAATATTGATGTAGAATTCTTTGTGGTAAAAAGAAAGATTCAAGCCGAATCAATGTTTCCTCAAAAAAGAATACAACAAATAAGACCGGCATCTGGTAAAGTTACGCAGAAGCGAGTACAGCAACAAATTGACAAATTCGTTGAAGATTGTTTTGATTCTGAAGGAAATAAAAATGAAACTAGAACCTATCAGGCAGTTGCCGGCAAAGGAGCGAAGAATTGCAAATGGTGTCCTTTCAAGACAGACTATGAAAATTGTCCTAAAGAAAATCGAATAAGAATATGATACAGTTTAAACATGCTCATTGTTATGTGTATGAATTCGTTCTATCACGACGCGAAGGCGGATATGAAGCTATCAAGTATGAACTATTAACAGACATTACCGGACCTAAGCATAAACAGAATCGGGAATGGCTAGAACAAGGTATTCGAATTGCATATGGATTCAAGCCTAAGGGCATAACATATAAATACGATAAATACAAATGAAGATTGCAGTAATCGGAAACACGGATTGGCAGAATCGCCGCAAAGTAAAAGATGTATTATACAACATAAAAAATAAATTTGGCAGTGAAGCTACGATACTAGGTGCCGGAGGTAAAGAAGGCGCAAACCATATGGTTCGTAAGTATGCATTAGAATTTGATTTAAATTACCTTGAATATAATCCTTCTTTTTCTGGATACAACATCTATTCAGCAATGAATGAATCATATTACGGCAAGAAGTATCATTTCAGTCAATTGCACCACAGAATGAAAATGCTAGCAGAAAACTGTGATTACATGATTATCATGAGCAATCAAGAAAAATTAGATCCGGTGTTAAAGACTGCATACAATCACACAAAAAAACAAGATAAATCGGTTGTTATTTTAAAATAATATATTTATAATAAAGTTATAAAAAAGAAAAGGTTTTATGGAGTTACCAAAACTACAACCAGTAACAGACAAGAAAAAACGAAAAATTTTATTGTTATCAGATGATTTAAGACTTCCATCTGGTATTGGAACTATATCACGTGAAATTGTGTTGAATACAGTTGATGAATTTGATTGGGTTCAACTAGGTGCGGCACTAGAACATCCAGACCACGGAAAAGGAATTGATATATCACAGGAAGCTGTAAAAGAAACCGGTGTGCAAGATGCATCAGTTAAAATTATTCCGTGGACAGGTTATGGAGATCGCAACATATTAATGGCTCTTATCAACAACGAAAAGCCAGATGCTATTATGCACTTCACAGATCCTAGATATTGGACGTGGCTGTATGCATTAGAACACGAAATTAAGAATACTTATAATATTCCTATTATATATTATTCAATTTGGGACGATCTTCCATTTCCAATGTGGAATGCTCCATACTATGCAAGTTGCGATTTGATTATGGGTATTAGCAAACAATCACATAATATTCACAATGAAGTTCTCAACCAGAACGGGTTTAAAACTATTAACCTAGATGAAGTATCACCTGACGCAGTTGTTGATAGCAAAACCATACTAACTAGTTTCGTCCCACATGGATTAAATCATCGATTTTTCAAACCTTTGCCTGAAGATGACCAACAATATCAACAAATGTTTGCTGATATCAAAACGGTTAATGATGTAGACTTTTTAGTAATGTGGAACAACAGAAACATCAGAAGAAAACAACCAGGCGATGTTATCTTGGCATTCAAAGAGTTTCGTTCCAAACTACCAAAAGAAAAACAAGATAGAGTTGCACTATTAATGCACACTAATATATCAGATGCGAATGGAACCGATTTACGTGCTGTATGGAAGGCGGTTGCTCCAGAATGTAAAATTATATTCTCAGAGAAAAAACTAGCAACAGATGCACTTAATGCCATGTATAACGTAGCAGATGTAGTGATTAATATAGCATCCAACGAAGGATGGGGTCTAAGTAGCACCGAAGCAATGTTATCAGGTACTCCGATTATCAACAATGTTACCGGAGGTCTTCAAGATCAATGTGGGTTCTTAGATGAAAGCGGAAAATGGATTCGATTCTCCGGAGAATTCACAAGCAACCATACCGGTAAATATGAAATACACGGCGAATGGGTAAAACCAGTATTTCCAGCTTCTCGATCGCTTCAAGGTTCGCCAGCAACACCATATATATTTGATGATCGAGTAAAATTTACAGATGTAGCCGATGCAATCATGTATTGGTATGAGAAGTCAGCAGATAAAAGAAAAGAATGTGGCGAAGCTGGTAGAGAATTTTGTTTAGCTAATGGATTAACAGCAGAACAAATGGGACAGTCAATGAAACGTGATATTGCAAAGCTATTTGAATATAAACCAAATGTAGCAAACAGATACACTATTAAATCAGTTACGCCGAAACAATACGAAAATATAGGAATTACCCAATGAGAAAAGTAGTTATAGCATCACCAGTAGCAACACAATCGGGTTACGGACACCATGCCCGCGAATTTATTACCAATGCAATGGAACTAATGAGCGAAGAGTGGGATATTAAATTGGTTTCGATGCCATGGGGTAACACTCCATTTACATATCCACTGCCTATTCATTGGCAACAGGCAATGATTGGATTACCTTTAAAGGAACAGCCTGATGTTTGGGTTCAAATAACAGTACCAAATGAATTCCAACCGGTAGGTAAATACAATATTGGAGTAACTGCAGGAACAGAAGGAGATACTTGCCCGAAAGAATGGATTGAAAGTATTAATCGCATGAATACGGTTGTGGTGCCAAGTGAATTCACCAAGCAAGTTTTTGAAGATACTGCAAAACAACACGGATTAACCATTACTTGCAAGTTGCAGGTAGTTTCTGAATATTATAGAAAATCAGTGTATTCCACAGAAACAGAAAGTGCACAGAACCCAGCTCAAATATTACCAAGTCTCAACGATATACCAGAGTCATGGTGTTTTCTTTCAGTAGGACATTGGTTGTCTGGAGTATTAGGAGAAGATCGAAAAAATATATCCGGATTATTATACACGTTCTTTGATGCATATAAAAACAAAAAGAATGCACCTGCTTTGATACTAAAAACTAGCGGCGCAACCTATTCAGTATCAGACAGATTTGATATTGAGAATAAAATCAATCAAGTACAAGATTTGTTTGAGTCACATCGATTGCCAAATGTGTATATTGTGCACGGAGACTTAACTGACACGGAAATGAATGCGTTGTATAATCATCCTAAAGTTAAAGCAATGCTGTCATTCACAAAAGCAGAAGGATTTGGAAGACCACTTTTAGAATTTTCAACTACAGGTAAACCTATCATTGCTCCACATTATTCCGGCCAGAAAGATTTCTTGCATGAAGATTATGTATGCCGATTAGCAGGAGGATTAACACCGATACATAAAACGGCTCAAAATCAATTTTTAATAGATGGAGCTAAATGGTTCACAGTTAATCCAAAACATGCAATCCAGATGATGAAGGATGTTCAGAAGAACTACAAAAAATGGTCAGAGCTTGGTAAACGACAACGATACTATGTGAATCAGAATTTTGAAAAACAACATGTGCAAGAAACACAGTATAAAGCATTATTTGAAACAATTGCAAAAGATTTACAAGCAATACCACAACAAATAGAATTGAAACTTCCTAAACTAAATTTACCTAAACTGCAAAAGGTTGGAGAATAACAAATTATTTCATATAATAAAGAAAAAGTTATGAGAAGTAAACATCCTGGAGATATTTTGAATTGGTTGGAAAAAATAATAAATTCGTGCACTGATGTACGACAATTATTTGTAGCGAAACGATGTGTAGCACATTTTGAAAAAACCTACCAACCCACAGATTCGTATTTATACGAAACATGGAGATTAAAGGATAGAGTACTTTACAAAATAGCTCAACTTCAACAAAGTAAATAAATTAAAATGACAGAAAAAGAAATACAACTTCTAGGTTTTGAAAAACATGTTGAGGAAGATACTGAACATCCATTCTATTACTATACATTGGATATAGTAACTGGTTTAAGTTTCATCTCTAATTCAAGCGACGAAGTAAAAGAAGATGCTTTTGGATGGTATATTGAACTTTTTGACACTGAACCATCCATTATATACACAAACTTCGGAGATGCAATGGGTTTAATAAACAATCTCACAAGACACATAGTAAAATGAAAATAAGTTATGCAATAACAGTTTGCAATGAACGAGAAGAAATAGAACGTCTCATATCATTCCTCCTCAAACATAAACGAGATGAAGATGAGATTGTCATACTTGTTGACGAAACCAACAGTACTGGAACGGTTCAAGACTATGTTGAGATGATAGCACAAGAGTGTCTAGATCAAAACGTAACAAGATCATATCATCCATTACGAAACGACTTTGCTGCTCATAAGAATTATCTGAACTCTAAATGCACAGGAGATTATATCTTCCAAATCGATGCAGACGAAATGATTACAGAATACATGTTACATACATTGCCTCTAATTTTAGAAAATAATCGAGTAGACATGATACGCGTACCTAGAATCAATACGGTTGTCGGATTAACTGAAGAGCATATTAAGAAGTGGGGTTGGAGAGTTGATGAAAAAGGCAGAGTTAATTTTCCAGACTTTCAAACAAGAATCTATCGCAATGATGCATCAATATCTTGGCAAGGCAAAGTGCACGAAAAGATTACAGGTTGTAAATTTGTTTCATATTTACCGCTTAATGATGAATATTGCTTGATACATCACAAAACAATAGATAAACAAGAACAACAAAACGAATTTTATGATACGATATGAAAACACCTAAAAACCCAATACAACTATTTAAAGTACATATGAGCCCAAATGCTAAAGAGGAGGTGGGCAAAGTATTAGATTCAGGATACATTGGACAAGGTCCAAAAGTAGATGAATTTGAAAATAATCTTAAAGAATACTTCAATAACGATTACCTTTTAACCCTCAACTCAGGCACTTCGGGTCTACACCTAGCACTCCACCTACTTAAAAAACCTCAAACAGTTACCAAAAATTTCGAGAGTATAGCTTTTTGGGATGTCTATTGGCCTGGAATTGAAGAAGGAGATGAAATATTGGCAACTGCCCTAACATGCACAGCATCAAATTTCCCAATTTTAGCAAATGGTTTAAAAATAAAATGGGTTGATATAGACTCCACCACTCTAAATATGGACTTAGATGATCTCGAAAGAAAAATTACCCCAAAAACAAAAGCAATTATATTAGTTCATTGGGGAGGGTATCCCAATGATCTCAATAGAATTCAAAAAATTCAAGAAAAATCCAAAAAATTATATGGATTCAAACCCGCTATCATAGAAGATGGAGCACATTCATTTGGATCCAAATATCAGGGAAAATATTTGGGAAACCACGGAAACATAGTAATGTATAGCTTACAAGCTATTAAACATATTACTTCAATTGATGGAGGGGTATTATCATTGCCCCACCAAGAATTATATAATAGAGCTAAATTATTAAGATGGTATGGAATTGATAGAGAATCAAATAGAAAAGATTTTAGATGTGAAGCTGATATTGAAGAATGGGGGTTTAAATTTCATATGAATGATATTTGTGCTACTGTAGGAATTGAAAATCTTAAGCATGCTAATGAAATAATAAAAAAACATCAAGACAATGCTTCCTACTATGATAAGAACCTTCAAGGAATAGATAAGCTTACCCTACTAACCCGACATAAAGACAGAGAATCAGCATTTTGGATATATAGTATGTTAGTTGAAGATAGAGATAAATTTATGGAACATATGAAAAACTGCAATATTGTTGTTTCTCAAGTCCATGAAAGAAATGATAAACATACTTGTGTTAGAGAATACAAATCCTCCCTACCAACATTAGATAAAACCATAGATAAAATAGTTTCAATTCCTGTAGGCTGGTGGGTAACCGAGGAAGAAAGAGAATATATTGCTAACTGTATTAAAAAAGGATGGTAATATGAAATACATAAACCCTGACATAGAGTCATCTTACAAAGCAAATAATTTAGGTGAAACACTATATAATTATGTAATAGAAAACAAACCTAAGAAAATTATTGAATTCGGAACTCTTTATGGATATTCAGCGGCCTGTATGGCTATGGCCTTAGATGAGTTAAATAATGGTGGTAAAATCATATGTTATGATTTATGGGAAAAATATCCATATAAACATTCTATTATTGAAAAAACAAAACAAAATCTACAAAACTATAATATATCCCAATATGTAGAATTTAAAGAATTGAATTTTAAAGAATGGATACCTGAAGATTTTGATTTACTTCATGTAGATATTTCAAATGATGGTAATACTATTGTTGAATTAAGTATAAATTGTTTTAATCAATTAAAACAAGGAAAACATATTTTATTTGAAGGAGGAAGTATAGAACGTGATAATGTTGACTGGATGATAAAATACAACAAACAACCTATTAACACAATAAAATCTATAATTAATTATACTGTAATTGATAAAAAATTCCCCTCAATATCTAAACTAGAACTTAAATGAAAAAATTAGCAATAGTAGCATCAGGGTGGCATTTTCCTTATAGTTTTTATAAGTCCATATCAACTCAACTTCTCCCAGAAAATTGGAAAATGGATTTATTTTGTATATCCCACAGAAACCCTTTATTTTCAGCTGAAGAAAAATCAAACATAACTTTAGAAGGAGAAAGAGCTTATTTAGATTTAAAGTTATATAGTAATATTGCTTCTATAGGAGATATTAAAAATTTAGGTTGGTATTATAAAGAATATCCTAACACTATAGGAGATTGGGGATGCTCAAATCAATGGTTGGAAGAAAATAATTATAATAATTATGATTTAATTTTATTTACACATGATGATAATTTAATATTATCTGAAAATTGGTTTTTAGATATTATAAAAGATAGTGAATCTAATGATTGGGAAATCCTTTCAAATAGTTGTGGAGCACCATCAGGTTGGTTAAGAGGATCTTGTGAATTTTTTAAACCTAACCTTCTTAATAAGATAGGAGGAAAATTTGACCTATCATTAGTAACATTAAATCGAACTGATAAACTATATGGCTCACAAGATATAGCAGAATTATCAAATTGGAATAATACTGTAATACCTTTAATGAATTTTATTAGGAATAACAACATTAAAGTAAAATATTTATCTAATTTTTATAGGGTATCTAAATACTGTTTAGAAGGAGAACGTGGATTTATTTCAAAAACCACACATACTAATACTCGAAGTGAAAATGAAGGACTTAAACATTTAAATTTAATATGAAAAAAGATTTCTTAGTTTTAACTTGCACTTTAGGGGAAAAAGACATAATAAAAGATCCCCCAACACCATTTGAATCATGTGATTATATTGCAATAGTTGATAAAGATCATGATGTAAAAATTTGGCAACAGTTTGGATATTATAATTTTTCATCAATTGATAATTATACGCATAGGAGAAATGCAAAATTATATAAAGTACTATCTTCAATGTTATTTTCAGAATATAAATACATCATATGGCATGATGCTAATCATCAATTGATACAAGATCCAATTGATATTATAAAAGAATATGGAGAACATGATTTTTATTTATTGAAACATCCTTTGCGTAATTGTTTATACGACGAAATGAATATAATTTCAGGATATTTAGATTCTGCAGATATTATAAAACAACAGCGTGAATATTATATAAAATGCGGGTTTCCTAAAAATTATGGATTATTTGCTATGGGTAATCACATGAAACGTGTAAATAATAAAACTACAATATTAGGACTAAAATGGTGGGAACAGATAACTAGATTTAGTTCGAGAGACCAATGCAGTTTTGCATATTGTTTATGGGACATGAAAAACAATAATCAAGAAATAGATTTTATAACACTTAATGCACCATTAGAAAATACATTAGTATTAAACAAATACTTTATAGACTATGGTACTAGATTAAAATAAAAATTACATTATGAAAAAATTAACTATAAATATACCTACTTTAAACAGTCATGAAATTGTAAAATCACAAATTACTAGATTTCAAAATATTTTGAAAAATTATAAAAATGACGTAGATGTATTAATAATTGATGATGGTAGTACTCCATCACTAATAGATTACCTTAAAGAACATAAAATCAATTTTATTAAACATGACAAAACTGAAAACAATTTAGATGTTTGGAAATTAGATAATATTTTTATTATAGAAACAAAAAATTATACAAATTGGACTCAAGCAATTGCATCCAATATTGGTGTTCGATATGCTAATAGTGATTATGTATATAACACTGCTATCGATCATTTTATAACTTTAGAAAACATACAAGAAGTTTTAAATTTTAATGGAGACTGTCTAAAATTTCCAAGAAAATATGGAGTAATTCAAGAAAATGGTAATGTTAGTACTGATATTGAATTATTAAAAAAGCATCATTATGATGGAGGTAATGTTAATGTTGCTTGGGACATATACTCAATGAAACGAAACTTATTTTTAAATATTAATGGATACAACGAAGAAAAATTTGGTGATTATTGGGCCGTAGATATAGATTTTTTTACTAGATATAAAAATCAAGGTAACAGTGTCGACATTGCAAATAATCATATTTTCGTGTATCCAGAACCAGATAAAAATACTGAAATATTTCATAATTTAAAGAGAAGTTAATGAATATAGGAATATTTACATATAATTTTCCACATTGGAAAACGCAAGAAGGATTACATAACTTATTCTTACATGGATATAAACCTCAAGTAATACTTGCAGCAAACCCAGTTAAATTAAATTTTTATCAATCAAAAATAAGAATTGCTCCGAAAGATTTATTTTTGCAACATCCTATAGATTTAGCAAAACGTTATGACATAGATTATCATGTTGTTGAACATAATTCTGAACGTACAGCTAATATTGTTAAACAATATAACTTAGATTTAGGAATTATATTAGGCGCACGGATATTAAAACCTATAGCATTTGAAAATTTTAATATTGGAGTTTTAAATATGCACCCGGGTATACTTCCAGAAAATCGAGGATTAGATAATGTTAAATGGGCTATTATAAATGGACATGCCCAAGGCGTAACAACACATTTAATTGATAGTAAAATAGACCGTGGAGTCATGATAGAACAAGAAACAATTGATATATATCATGATGATACTTTAATGGATATGCATATACGTATTCAACATTTAGAACAAAAACTAATGATATCATCAATTGAAAAAGTAAAAAACGGAAAAATGGGAAATAAGTTAGAACAGGGTAATTATTATAAATCTGTTCCCGAAGATATTGAGCAAACTCTTTTAACTAAATTAAAGCAATATAAAAATGAAATATAAAGTAGGTATTATAGGTTGCGGAGCTATACTTCCTAGACATCTTGAATCAATTGAAGCAAATGATAATTTTGAATTAGTAGCGATTTGTGATATTCAAGAAATATTAGTAACAAGCATATCAAAAAGATTAAATATTAAATCATACACTGATTATAAGGATATGATATGTAGTGGAGAGGTTGATTTTGTGGTAGTAGCTACACCAAATTCTTTACACGTTGAGCAAGCAGTATTTGCCTTACAAAATAAATGTGATGTTTTAATAGAAAAACCTGTAGCTTTTTCTTTAAAAGAAATTGAATTTATTAATAGCATTTCTCAAAAGACAAAACAAAATGCATATTGTGTGTTACAAGTTAGATTAAATCCAACAGTTCAATTGTTAAAAGAAATATTAGCCGAAAATTTATTAGATGAAATTAGAGGTGTTACCTTAATCCAGCGTTGGCAAAGACCATTAGAATACTTTACAGGATGGCGTGCTGAACCAAATGTTGGAGGAGGGACTTTATATGAATGTGGTATTCATTATTTGGATGTATTACAATACCTTTTTGGGAGGCCTACAGTTATTGGTTCAAAAACATATGAAATAAAACATAAAAATATAGGGATTGAAGATACAATATATTCAATATTTGATTTTGGAAATTTTGGGGGAACTTGTGAAGTAACCATTGCCGCTGAACCACAAAATCTAGAATGTTCCATTTCAGTAATGGGTGCTAATGGGTATATTAAGTTAGGAGGCAAAGCTCTTAACATAGTTGAATCAGCTAAATTTTTATCACATGGAAGTCAAATAGAATTTAATAAATTGCAAAAGAAATATAACATATCTATACAACCTAATTCATACGGGTCATATCAAGGGTCATGTCCTAATCACCCATATGTTTATCAAAATTTAGAGCAATTTTCTTTATCTCAAACAAACAATGTTATAAGTTTAATTGATGATATATATTCAAAGTCAGGAATAAAGTATAGAAAAAAAATAATTAATGAAAATAATATATAGAATATCAGATGCGGGTTATAATAAAATAAAACCAGAATATATCAACAACGAATTATGTTTAAAAAACTTTTGTAATGTTTTCTTTGATCATATTTATGACATTCATATTATAGCTGATAATTGTAGTGACGATACTAAGAAAATGATCAAAAAGTATATCGATCCACATAATATAGATATAGTATCAGTGGGTCATGGTGCTGGAACATTCAATTTAGCACTAGACAGAGCTTTAACTTACAATGATGATGACATAGTTTATTTTATAGAAAATGATTACTTGCATAAACCAGAATCAGTAAAAATACTAAAAGAAGGATTTGAATTAGGAGCTTCATTTGTAGCACTATATGACCATCCTGACAAATACCTTGACCCAAGCAAAGGAGGTAATCCGTATTGTGTTGGGGGGGCTGAAGACACAAGAGTTTATTTGACTGATAGTTGCCATTGGAAAATAACCAATAGCACGACTATGACATTTTCATCAAAAATATCCACACTAAAACGAGTAGAACCCATATTGAGAAAACATACCGCGGGAACTCATCCAAATGATTTCCAAATGTTTTTAGAATTGAGACAACAAGGAGAACTATTAATAACGCCGATACCAGGTTATGCAACACACGGAGAAACTGCTTGGTTATCACCTTTAACAGATTGGGAGGCATACTTATGAATAAACAAGAAAAATTAAATCAATTAGAAAATAAATTAATATTAGATATTAATAATAAATCATACTATGAAGACTTTGATCATGAAATCTATGGTAATACATTGGAGCCTGGTTCAATGCCCGCTCCATATTTTTATGATTGGGTAGCTAATGAAACATCGAATAGATTAAATAATCAGCCAGTATTAGGGATCGAAGTGGGTAGTTTTTTAGGGTATTCTGCAATAGGATTTGCTAAAAAATTAAAAGAAACAGCTCCAGGATCTAAATTAATATGTATTGATACATGGTTAGGTAGTCCGGAGCACTATAGATTTTTAAAACGAGATGGCGATAATAGACTAGGATGGAAAAATGGCTATCCAACCATGTATCATAAATTCATATCGAATGTAATTTATAATGATTTACAAGATGTTATTATACCATTAGCATTTCCTTCAACGATAGCATTTAAAGTTTTAAAGTCTTTGTTTGATGAAATTGATATTAAAGCAGATTTTGCTTACATCGATGGTTCTCATGAAGAACACGAAGTTTATATGGATTTGTATTATTACTACCAACTTTTATCCACAGATTCTTATTTATGTGGAGATGATTGGGCTTGGGAGTCTGTTAGAAATGATGTTACTAAATTCGGCCGGGAACATGATTTGAAGGTTAATGTTCATCAAAATCAAGTACATTGGAATATTATAAAATGATATCAGTAATAATACCAACATATAAATCACCAGATATGCTTGATCTATGTTTACGGTCAGCTATCAAAGGACAACAACACAAAAATCAAATCATAGTTGTGGTTGATGGGTTCTATGACCTTAATAAAGAGGTATTAGAAAAATGGGAAGAACATATCAACATTCTTAATTTAGAGGAAAATGTAGGCTTGTGCCGGGGAACTAACCTAGGAGTATACAATGCAAAGTATAATAAAATACTAATAGTTAATGATGATAATGTTTTCCCAAAAGATTGGGATGCAATATTAGAAGAAGAATGGGAACTTTATCAAGAATTGAATAAAAAAGTAGTAATCTCTCCAAATCAAATAGAACCTTATCCTTCAATGTTTAAACAATTCGTACATAAAGATTTAGGGAAGAATGTGGGTGAGTTTGATTTGAACAAGTTTTGGGAATATGAAGCCCTTTTATCGGGAGCATCCCCAACTCGAAATGACGAAACCGGATCCACACTCCCAATTTTTATGAGTAAAGTAGACTACCTTCGTTTAGGTGGATGGGATGAAAATTATGAAATGGGAATGGTAGCGGATTGGGATTTCTTCTTAAAATGTCAATTATCGGGATTAAAAATGATTAGAAGTTATAGATGTAATTTTTACCACTTTGCCTCGGCTTCAACAAATGGAGAAAAAAGACAAATAGCAGAAAGAAATGGACATGCTTACGCACAATATAAATGGGGTTCACCTATAATGCACGAACCTAATACAAACAAAAAATATTTAATCTGATGTAATATGTCCCAAGTTTATATTTATATTAAAATAAACAAGTTTAGGACAACATCATGAAATTTTTTCGAGATATTTTAACTGAAATCAACAACAAGACAAATTCCAGAGAATGGTCACAAGGTCGTGTATATTTAATGATTTCGGTTATTGCATATTATGCTGTATTAACAGTGTTGACAGTAGCAGGAATGCACCGAGACAACAACGTAGACTTAAATAAATTCCGAATCGTTATAGATGCATTGGAATTCGCAATGGTTCTGTTTGGTGGATATGTGTTTGGCGGTAAAATTGTCAGTGTATTCAACGCAATCAAATCACCAGAAAAGGAATCTGAAAAATGATTATTCGAAAAGGAAGCAGAGGATCGCAAGTTAAACTAATCCAGGAATTCCTAGAAATTTCTGCAGATGGTATTTTTGGAAGCGGTACCGAAGCAGCAGTCAAAGCATGGCAATCTGAAAATGGATTAACTGCCGATGGTATTGTTGGTCCTAACACATGGGATGCAATGGGATTGGCAACTACTGACAATTCAGAACAAATTGTTAGCCATGGCGATTTAAAAATTATTCCGAACTTTCTTCCAGCTGGAGAATACAAAGCAGGACCAACTCGTAAAGAATATGCATTTTTACATCACACCGCAGGTTGGAATAATCCATATAACACGATTCATGGTTGGGCTAAAGACAGTAGAGGAGCGGTTGGAACAGAGTTTGTGTTAGGAGGTCAAAAAATTGATACTGGTGATGATACCTATGATGGTGTATTACTCCAAGCTATTCCAGAAGGCGGATATGGTTGGCATCTAGGAAAGAATGGATCACAACATATGCATACACATTCGGTTGGAATAGAAGTGTGTAACTTCGGATGGCTGAAAGACGGAAAAACATATGTAGGCACCAGAGCCATCCCTTCACAGATTGTTACTCTAAAAGAACCATTCAGAGGATTCCGAGAGTGGCATAGATATTCAGATACTCAAATAGAACAAATGAGAAAATGGATCCTGTTTATTGCAGAACGAGATTCAATCAACATAAGAGAAGGCTTGCCTCAATGGGTTCGAGAAAAAGGCGCAAAAGGTTTCGAATTCAACTCAGACGCATATTACGGACGAGTGAAAGGGTTATTAACACACACTAATACTAGAAAAGACAAATGGGACTTGTTCCCTCAACCTGAACTTTTAGATATGTTAATGGGACTATGAAACGAATGAAATCTACAAATGTTCGAAAAGGTAAAATGGATTGTTATCCACATCCTAGGTTAGTTAAAATACTAGAAAATTTATGATACGGTTAGACGCAAAGACAATAACAGCAATTGCATTAGCAGTAGTAATAATGCTATCATTCTTTGTGGTTAAAACTTTAGTAATGGTTGATTGGATTGAATATACTCTGATGGTAAAATGGTATGAATATTTATCTGTTATAGGATTTATGCCTCCATTCTTTTATGCAATGAGTAAAATATACCGTATTCAATACCTAGAAACACTTAAAAAACGAACCCTCGAATCTATACTAGATGAATCATGCCTAGTATCCCGTACAGATAAACATGGACTAATTACAGATGTTAATAACAAGTTCTGTGAAGTATCTGGATATAAACGGCAAGAACTTTTAGGTAAAGATCATCGAGTATTAAATTCTGGTACACATCCACGTGCATTATGGACTCAGATGTATGAAACAACTATCAAATACAAATCGATATGGCATGAGATTGTAACGAATCGAAAGAAAGATGGTGATTTATATATCGTAGATTCACATATAATGGCTACGTTTGATGCCGCTGGTAGACACTCAGGCTTTATTTCTGTGCGGCAAGATATCACTCAGCTAATGAATTCTTTGCAAGAGGTCGATCGAAAAAACGCTTACCTCGAACATGCAGCTAAAATTTTAAGACATGATATGCATTCCGGAATCAATACGTACATTCCACGGGGTATATCTTCGCTTGAAAGGCGCTTAAATAAAATGGTGTGTGATAAAGAATTGAAGAGTATTGATGCACCGATGAAGATGTTGAAAGAAGGATTAGCGCATGCACAGAAGGTGTATAATGGGGTTAAGGAGTTTACTAATCTTGTGAAAAAAGATGCAGTGATGGAAAGACAGTCTCACAACCTCAAATGTATAATTGATGCCTATCTCAAATCAACATCTTACAAAAGTAATGTAGTTGTTGATGATATGGGAGAGGAGATGGTAAATGAATCACTCTTCTGTACAGCTATTGATAATTTGATACGTAATGGATTACGATATAATGATAACGATACTAAGTATGTAAAGATATATAGAGAATCAAATAAAATTATTGTGGAAGATAATGGTAGGGGAATGTCTCAAGAAGATTTTGAGGAATTATCTAAACCATATACACGTAAAACAGGACAAAAAGAGCCGGGTTCTGGATTAGGTTTAAACATATGCATAGCCATCATGAAAGAACACGGATTCGAAGTTACATGCGAGAAATTAGAGACAGGAACAAAATTAAAAGTAAAGGTATCGTAATGATAGAGTCAATCATGTTAGTAGATGATGAAGATCTATTTCATTTAGTGTTTGAAGATGCATGTAGCTTGTTAGACATTACATTGTCACTACAGGCACTGAGTAGTGCAGATGAAGCTGGAAAATTATTTAAAAAGTGGTTTGAAAACGGACCTATAGAAGAAAGACCAGAGTGTGTGTTTGTTGATTTAAACATCATTGGATCTACATTTGATGGAATTGAATTAGTTAGACGTATTAACTTTGAATATGGAGACAATGTTGTTATTGGTATTATATCTTCAAGCAACGAAGTTTCAGAGCAAGCAAAGGCAGTACAAGCAGGAGCTCAATTCTGGATAGTTAAATCAGATGAAATTGAACCTAGGTTAGAAGAATTCTTGCAAGACTACGAAGGATATAAAACAAAGTCTGCTCCTTTTAAAGTTTATAAATGAAAAAAATAAAGTTACATAACGAAACAGTAAAGCAGTTATTAGAATTAAAAAAAAGTCGAAGAGTTACATTAGAAGGCAACCTTTTAAAACTGATAGATGCAGAGCATGATGCTGAGTTTAACAAGTATCTGCAGGATGCTATTGAAGAAGGCAAAACTAAGCAAAGACAACGTTTAGACATTACTAAAAAAATACAAACTCAGAACAAAGAGTTATTAGAATCGCAACAAGAAAAAGATAAATTAATGAGTCAATTGGAATCTGCATTGACTCAAGCCGAATCAGCAAAAAACGAAGCATTAAATGATTTGGATGTGTTGCAACGAAAAACTCAATTTAAACTCATACAAACCATAGTACGGATTGCATTGGCAATAATCATTGGAGTGGGTGTATGCACTACGGTATTATACATATACTCAATGACTCTAGATCGAGATACTGAATTGATTGGAAATACCTGGAGCAACATGTTCGGCATCCTGCTAACTAATGCTTTTAGTATCATAGGTACTATAATGGGTGTTAAATATGCCAGCAAAGACTCTGCAGACTGATTTGATTTTTAGTTGATTTTTCATATTATATATTATGAATTTCAAAGTAATATTTAGTGCATTCTTAATGTTTGCACTCGGCCAAGCTATTGTTTGG
>Ga0208547_1000367_pt1 | contig 25885 bp, 22 predicted proteins | sample DEB08_DNA_5_FD_185501 | JGI IMG/M metagenome (GOLD analysis project Ga0208547, IMG submission 185501) | Aqueous microbial communities from the Delaware River and Bay under freshwater to marine salinity gradient to study organic matter... | ecosystem: Environmental > Aquatic > Marine > Coastal ...
CACTTCTTCTAAAGCTTCTGTGCCTCTTTCAATAATGTTGTAAAGATTTGTTCTTGTATATTCATAATCTTTGTCAATCTGTTCATCATCGTTACCTTCAGGAGGTTGAACAATCTGCTGAACGCTCTGTACACTATCCTCGATATCAAGGACTTCATTTAATTTCTTTTTATTCATTCATAATCTTCCAAATCTATATCCAAACCACTAGGTTCAGCAAAAGTTCCAAAATTAAGTCCTCCAACTATTCTGAGATCTACTTCCTGTACAGAATTATTAGAAAAAATAGTTATTAAATCAGAATTTGCAGTTACTGTTGAAGAAAATGTTGTAATAACACCATAATTAGAGTTTGGTAATATCGTGTTTGCAGCTACAGAAAGAGCGCCATTGCTTGTCGGAAGACCATTAGCATACTGTCCGGGTCTGAATCTGAAACTTTCAACACTTGTGTCTGCAGTTCCGACATTGGCGGTAAATCCATCGACACGGAAATTGGTATTTGCAAAGAGAATGAGTGGTCTTTCGATAACTGGACCAAGCATATATGCTTTCATAAGAAAGTCCATAGTATGAACTAGAACTCTTCTTTGATCGAAAGATCCATCGTAAATATCCTGAGTTGTCACACCATTCAGTATAATTGGAATGTCTTTTGTGATAGGCGGATCCGAAATAAGTTCTACGGTCGGCGTAAACTGAGGTATAAAGAAAGGAAGAATCTGTTCGACAATCCTAACACCATCTTCATTCGTAGTCGTGTAGACGTTCAACGAAAACTGAATGTCGTAGGGAACTTCAGTATAAATCGTCTTAGCTTTTTCTGGCTGAGATCTGCTCACAATCTTATTTGTTGCTGGAAGTTGTCTTCCCGGATCAAAACCCATCCTAACAATCTCAAAAGAAATTCTTGGAAGTGTTATGCCAACTTGTCTTGCTAGGTCTGGATCTTCCTGAAGTCTTGTTACAAACTTTTGTCTCGGACCATATGTTAAAGGAACTTCGATAGTAGATATCACGTCACCAAACCTGTTGGTTCTTCTTAACTTTATATCGTTAAACAGAGTACCAAATGTCACAACATATTTTCTGAGAAGATCGTGGAAAAAGATATGTCCTAGCATCAGTATTCTCCACTAGCAAATGGGTCATTCTCTGTGAAGTCAACAATCTGATCAAACTCTCTTTGAACTTCAAAGTTGATTGCACCCGGAATATTGTTAGCACCAGAATCAGTGTTACCTGCCACAACACCCATAGAAAGATTTGACATATATCCGTCTAAAGTATTGTTACCAGTAGCAAAAACTTCACCAGTATACTCATACTTCTCACATCTTAAATCATATGTTTGCAGTTTACCTAAAGGATAGAAGATTTGTTCGTGTTCGACATACTTAATTTCAAAGAATGTATTCGACAAACCAAAGTAAAGAAGGTCGCCTTCTCTTGGTCTTGAGATAGAAATAGCTTCATCGGTATACACATTATTAGAAATTGCTACATTAGCAGATGAGTAGGTGCTAACAAAGGCACCGTTGGCAATCTCGTTGTTGAACCTTTTCTTAGCAATAGTAAAGGTAACTTGGTCCCTAAGTTCTAAACCGAATCGAGAAACGAAATCCCCCTCACCTTCAAACCCTAAAACATTCTTCACATACATTTCTACAGGAATAGCATCAATGAAGGCAGAACTAGAATATTCTGAGTAAACAGAGTCCGTGCCAAGAGAAATTCTTGGCATATAATCAATATCGAATCCATAAATTTGAATTGATTCTATAATCAGATCTTCATGAAGATTCTGTTCCGTAGAAGTTGTGTATTGATTAAAGAATGCATTTCTTGTCACTAGCCCACCATGTCAGTAGCCGGAAGTGAGTAAGATGATCTCATTTCCATTTCCAACTGCTCCTTATCTCTTAAGCCCTCATTGTATATAGACATTCCATCCATGACCATTCCACCGGGCATTTGCATACCTTGGAACTTCTTTAGGTTTTCCCCCCACTGAATTTTTATCAAAGCAGTTGCATAACGCTGCAGCCAATAATCTCCATACATTTTTGTGAAGGTATCAGGATCAATTACCTGATACGCCTCAACAATTAAATATTGATCAACAGCAATTTTGTCCCAATCCATATCAACGTGAAAAACATTTTTATGTCGATTATATCTGATAGGTTGCTTTCCGACTAAAATCTGTTCGTACAGTTCTAAATGTTGGAAAGCCATGTAGTACGGGACTAAAGATTGAGACGTAAGAGTGTACAGATCATTCAAAGCAATTTGATAACGTACATTGAAAAGATTATTCGTATTGTCAGCATCACCAATGTCAAAAATGTTAACTGCGCCAATAATATTGTCAGGCAATGTGATATACTTATTATCTTTATCAGACTGTGTAATTTGCTTTTTGTAGAATGTTCTTTCCGTACCATCAAAGTGATAGTCTTGGTAGAAGTTGATTGCCTCATCAACTCTATCATCGACTTGAGCATCACTCACATTAATCTCAATTACACCTTTGCCTAACTTTCTAAGGCAAAATTCTTTGAACTCTGTATTTGATGTTGGAGTAGCCATTTATTCCCCCGAACATGAACAGTTGCATTTTTTACTCTCTAAAGCTTTGATTCTCTTATCCATTTGCTTTATTGTCGAAAGGAGAACTGCGGTCATTTTACCGTAGTCCACCATTTTTTCACCTGCACTGTTTTCCGAAACTAGTTCCGGAATGTGCTTCTCAAGATCCTGTGCAACAAAACCAATTTCTGTTCTGTTGTGGAATCTAACAGTGTCTTTCCACTGATAAGTGTATGTTTCTACATCAAGAACAGAAGATGAAGCTTCGTAAGGTTGAATATTTTTCTTTAAGTTTATATCAGAATAAGCAGGTTGATTTAAATCTGATGGTGTACCATCACCCACTACAAAGGCGTGAGGATTGTACTGTACTATTTGAATAATATCAGAACTAACTGGATTATTAGTTAAAGAAATGTGACTGTTGTTAGATACAGTAAAATCTGAATTACTTAGCTTAACACCATTCATATAAATCTGGATTAGAGAATTTCCAGTCGAAGTATATGATATTAAACTATTTGTTAATCCAGTATATTGGTTTTCAGATAAAGAGTTCATTCTACCACTAATGAACCCGTTAGCTGTTCCAGCAAACGTGTTTGAGTCTGAAGTATTAACTACTCTTATTAAAAGTTCGCCCGGAGAATCTTGAGTATTAACATCATCAATATCATCGATAGAAATAATGTCAATCAATTCTCTAGGATAGTTTCTAAACTTTTGAACAGACTCATCCCACACTAATACATCTGCATTAGAAATGCTGCCGTAGTCTACTAAAATATCTCCAATGTCACCAGTATTAGCAATAGATGAGTTTGAGAATACAAACTTGGTTCCGTCTCCGCTAACTCTTAAATACTTGTTAGCAGAAGAAGCCATACCTGTTATAGAAATGTTGGATGTATTGGGTAGCTTTACAAACCCACCTACTAAGTTAGCCGTAGAAGTAAAGTTGGTAGTTGAAGTAAATGTAATCTTGCCAGTGACAGTATCATCTTGATCCGATCTCATGAAACTATCAGCTGCATAGTTGTTAGATACAAAAATATCTTTTACAAAATTGTTTGAAGCAAATCTATTTTGTACATAATTATTTGAAGTAAATGTATCTTTAACATACGTGTTGGTGGCTCTTAGACCAATTCTAGTCAAAACAAAGTTGTTAGAAGTGTATCTATTCTGGACATAGTTGTTAGAGGTGAATCTACCTTCAACATAATTATTTGTAGTAAACGTATCTTTAACAAAGCTGTTAGAAGTATATCTACCCTGAACATAGTTGTTAGATACAACACCAATGTCAGCTTTGAATGTATCAGACTGAGCATAATTGTTAGTTGTAAATGTAGCTATTGCAAAATTGTTAGAAACTAAGTCAGTTGAATTTAACCCATCTAATGTCTCAGCATCGACAAAAGTAATGTTGGCTCCGTTTCCAGAGAAATAATCTGCTAGTACTGTTCCTGTAACATTAATGTTAGCAGTATTACTTACACCAGTGACAACCAACTTGCCGCCAATATGAGTGTTTCTAGAAACACCTAAGCCACCTCTTGTTTGAAGAGATCCTGTGGTAATGCTTGTAGATTGAGTGGTTCCATTTGCCTTTAAGTTTCCGCCAGAAAAAGTTCCACTAATAGCAGCACTTCCCGGAGTTGTGTTAGAATTAGTCGTGACAGCCTTCTCTCTGAAAAGGTTTGCCATCTGATTAGTTCTAAGTCTCCAGAATTCAAATGTGTTAGTTGTCGTTGTATTAGATACGTTTACTGCCATCTACCAGCGCCTTTAGCAAGTGTTTAATCTCTTTTACATCTTCATTAAGTTCATCAACCTTTTCGATGTAACTATTTATTTTATTATCTCTAGTCCTTGCCGCCTTGTAAGCAGCAAGAGATGAATTATCTACATTTACAATTGCATTAGATTTTTCATCTCTTTTTACGCCACTTAATTCCATTTTATACCTGCAGTGCTATGGCTCTTACGTTTTCGATAAGAGCAGGGTTAGAAGAGTTTTTAGTTCCAAAGCCCAAAGGCGAATCAATAGATGCATAAGTAACAATTTTTAATTGGAACTGCTTGTAAGTTTTATAGTTTGTTCCACCTCTGTCATATTCAGCAATTCCAGTGATAGGGTCTGTTGCAATCAAACTATTAGCCGTGTACTTATTAGTATATTTGAATGCATAATCAGAACCTGTTGCATCGTTGAACACTTTAACCCACTCGGTAGCATTAATTTCATCTCTATTAAACAATCTAAACTCAAATTCTTTAACATCTCTTCTGTCATTACGAGCAGAATTAAGTTCAGGGGTTAAATTCTTTAACGGAGTGTATAGAACATTGTCCAGATTGTCGTACTGGTTAATAAATCTACCGAAGAGATAAATCTTAGCTCTAGGAGGCTTAAATGCCGACACCAAAACTCTCATGTCTTCAGCATCTTGTCCATCAGCGAGTGTTATGATTCTTGAAATGTATCTAACGTTAGTCTCACCAAGACCGGGGAAGATCTCACTGTAGATACTTGCACTTTCAAGAGTGCTTACCGAAGTTCCGTCGATGAAATTATTTGCACTATCATCAGGCGGAATTGTCAAGTTGCCAACTGCAGAAACCAAAGATCTTCTCATATCAACAAACGGAGAAGTCTTATCTGTTCTGTTGGTCATATCAATATTGACTAAGAACGAAGAGTTTCCTGTTGCAGATCCAAGTTTAAGAACTTCGTTCGTTCTAGATCTCAGAACTAAAGGATTGTCAGTGTACTCGTATTCATCTTCGTTTGGAACGGGGAACGAAATACTAGACGTGTTCGAGATATTATATTCATGTTCAAAATCGATAGAAGAGTTTTTGTAAACACCAGATGTGAATTGTGTCACAATCGTACTATATTCATGATCAATCAAAGACATAAATGATGTGCCAACAAACTTACTAATATCTAAAGTTTCTAAGTCAAGTAAACTATCACTAGGACGATAAACAGCAATTTTGTATTTGTCTGTGTTGTAGGTAGTCCCATTAAGTCTTGTTTCAGTGAAAACCTTTGTTGACGAATCAGTCAAGTTTCCTGTAGTGGGAGCTAGTCTAATTTCATTGTTGATATTATCAATACCAGATACAACGCCAAATATCGCTGTATTCACATTAGCAACGGTCAAAGCTGGATCTGCGCTGGCACTTGTCATACCAAACACGTAGTCTCCAATTTCGATAGTTGTTTTGTTGTTTACGAATGTGAAATCCTCAAACTCACCTCTATCAAAGTTTCTTGGAATCATTCTAACTTTAGCAGAGCCTGTTGAGAATACGGCTCTTCTTAAAGTAAATTTAATGTCTTCATCCTGCAAAGCCGACCATGTGTCCTCGTTTGCACCCAAGAAAGCTATGCCACCGTAAGGCTGAGAATTTACAGCTGAACCTGTAGTGATATCGGTTCCACCTAATTGTGAGAAATAAACATCATAATCTGGATCCCCAGCAAACGGCTTAACAACAAATGCATATCCTCTACCCTTTTGTAGATAAACTGGATAGTTAAAGGTAAATGTTGTAGGCACAGACGCATCGTCTGAAACATTTATGTCGGCAGGATTTAAAGTAACATTTGTTGCTGTGTAGATGTTACTTGAGTCGGGATATCCGTTTCTTTGTGTCGTTACATACAGTTTAATGGGATTTTTTGAAGATTTTCTTTTGAAGAAAAGATCAATAGAAGACACAAAAACACCATCTGCATCACCTTGATCATCTCTAATATAGAATGTTTGAGCTATCGGGTCTCTTCTTGGAAGCCCAACATCACTTCGGGTTTGTTCACTAATTAATTCTGTAGTTACTTCAACATCAAATGTACGTCTAACAGCTTCTGCTCTTTCAACACCTATTCTATTGGAGTAGAACATTTTCTTTGCAGACGAAAGAACAGCGTCTGCTTCCGTTTCTAGATCTTGAATGTCAGCAATGAGAAATTCTCTGTCTCCCTGCAAAAATGTTTGCTTAGGCACAAAGAAAACGCCAGAAACTGTTCCATCATCTGAGGTGATTAGGGGAGTTCCTTTAGGGGAAAATCTACGGACAAAAGGTGCAATATCAGTCGAGGTTGCAATAACTGGATCTGCAAGACGTGTGCTTCTAATTGCATTAGGTGGAGTTGGCACTGTTGTAAATTTCATATGACCAGTAATTGCATCCATTGGAAGATCGCTCTCCAATCTTCCTCTTGTGATAGGATCTAAGGTTGGGAGTGGTCTCGGTGTAGGTCTTCCTCCCGGAACAACGTGTTCATCAACATTGACGCCATTGAAGAAAACGGAGTGCAATTCCCGTGGCCTTAATCCACGGGCTGAAAATGCAATAGCCATCTCTCTAATGAAAGGTGTTGCTATTACGTTAGTAATTCTTTCGCCAAGAGATTCTTCACCTTCAACTACATTTGTAGTCACTACCTGTCCGGTTCTAGTGTTTAAAGTGATCGTTCTACGGCCTGTATTTTGAACCGTTGTTGACCAAGCACCCCAATTGGTAACTGTTCCCTCTTGAACATCTGGACGTTCTTCATCAGGATTGATAATAATTCTACCAATGTTCGTTTCATCAGTTCCAGCATCATATTCTGGGAATAGTGTAACTTCACCAATAAATTTAATTTCTACTGGAGCAGCAGGTCTAACTTTTGTTGCCTTATCTTGCTTTATATAATCAACTTCAGTGTAATTGTACATTACTCTTGGGCCGAACACAGAAATGTTGCCGGAAACAATTTCAGGTGTAAAGTTGTTAACAAGAATTTCTTTGAAAGACGGTCTTAGATGACTTCTACTCTGATCAATACAAGCACGATACTCGTTATCTAAAGTGTCGCCAAATTGATGAGATGAAAAAGGTTCTACAAAAATTCCATTTTTAAATCTCTCAATACCATTATCATTTTTAAACTGTTTATTAAAAGTATCACTCTCAAGAGCATTCAAAGAAGTGTAGTATTCAAGATTGGTAATTCTTTGGTCAAGAGTGCCAATATCTTTCATGGTGTATCTTCTAATATTAAACTGATTAACATCAATCTTATATGGAATTGTGTTAAATTCAGTTTTTCTGTCTCTAAGCTTTCCGGAACTGTAGATATTTCTAGCAAGAGAAGCTTCTTCTCTTGTTAAGGATGGGAAAGGTGCAATATTTATTGTTGCTACTTTCATTGCATTATCTACTTCTGGTGGCGGTCCACTCAAGGTATTTGATACAGAAACGGCAACTTCTGCCCTTTCCGTCATATAAACATCTGCTCTTTTACGAGTGTTAATCTTATAGTCTGAAACAAATTCGGTATTGTTCTTAAAAATAAGTAAAGAGTTTTTACTATTACCAGAGCCTTTAGCAGAATCTTTATCTTTAATGTTTGTGATATTAATAATAGATGTATTTGCTACACCAGAAAGAAGATTAGTGTTTTCTTTATTGTTAAATCTTGGTCTGTAGTCAACAAAGTCTCTCAAAGGAATTTTTCTATCAGTGCTTGAGATATAAGTTGGAATTTCTTCAAACTTAATAGTAGTCGTGTTTGCTGTTGTTGACGTAGTTGTTGGGTATGAATCTACCGTGAAATACCCCTCACCGTCATTATTATCGACTGTAAAGGCATCCATTCTAACAACGATTGTATTATTTTCTGTTACAAAATTTTTGTAACGACCTTTGTTTGTTAAGCTTAACGTTGCATAATCGTAAAAATGATCTTTTTGACCTGAATCAAACTCAAAGAATCCACCATTCACTCTATTTAAAGAATCAGTTAATTGATCTTCGGTAAATGTGCTATTTGCAGTTCCACCACTTTCATTGGGTAAAACCCAAACACCTGTTACTTTGTGTACGTCTACTACACCAAGATCCCAAGGACCAATACTATTGGCCGAATTATTTGCTGTGTTAATTCTTCTATAAAGATTTTTTCTAATGTTTTTGCTGAAAGGCTTATAGTCTCTTCCATTAAAATCGTAGGTAGCTCTTACACTGGTTGACCCTGTGAAGTTTGAATTGTTCAAAATAGGGATTTTAACATTAATAGTGTTATCAGCCTGACTTGTAGTTACCATTGCTGGATCAACTGCAATTGTCTTGTTCGCAGGGATTACCTTTTCAAGAGTCCCAGATGCCGAATTCATGCTGTCTTTAGTCTGAATCTCAGTAGCGCTATTAATTTTAGTAACAATAGAAATGTCAGAGCCAATTCTAACAAAATCGCCCACATGAATATTGGCACTGAATCCAGCAGAAAGTGTAATAACATTGCCAGTCGAAGAAGACGTTCCAGTCGAATCACAAGAGATTTCACTACCTGTATTTGTTAACACAATGTTGTTAACCTCAGAAGCACTGTAAGTTCCGATGTTATTGTCACCACTCAAATCTGTTTCATCGTCAACATCAATAACTAAAAAGCCGTTGGCGTTTAGCGTATCAGAAACAGAAGCAAACTTCCTAACAACAAAATTATTATCATATGTGTTTGTCGAATCAGTGTAAGATCTGATCGCCTCTTCTCCAAAAGTGTCAAGCGGAATATTCTCAATACTAGAAATCACAGTATTGTTGCTTGAATTGAGAATTATGTCAGCGCCGCCCTTTACAGTATCATTTGTTACAATAGTTCTGGCGTTAGAAATAGAATCGTTAGCAGACTGCTCCAGACCAAACAAATGAATTCTGTAAACAGCATCAAAAGTACCCGGAGTACCCGACTCAAGTTCAACAGACTTAACATAGGCTTTACCGACATTGTTAGCAGAAGAAGGAATAAATCCTGTCAAACTCGATAAAAATGTAGTATTGGACGCTGGGAAATATCCTTGATTTGCTCCATTATGAATAAATGTAACTCTATCGTAAGGAGCAAAGTTTCCGTTAAATTCTCTTACACGAATGTAGTTTCCGTAATTAATGAAAAGTTCAAAGTCTTCTCTTTGAAGAGTGTTTGTCCCTCTAACAATAGTATCTTTTAAAGGAGAAAGAGTTTCAACTTTATATCCATTAACGTAGCCATATCCCGGCTCAACGATAACATTAACCAGTTCGTTGTTGGACCCTACCGCTTCAGTATCTGTAACAAATCTCTTTACCGTGAAACTACCAGAAGTATCATTTTTTCTATTTGCTAACTGATCACCTAAAATATTGTACTGTGGATCTCTATTTTCCTGTAAAACATTGCCTTCTTCGTTGAAGTTAATCAAGACAGCAACAGCGTTCTGATTAATTAAGTTTGAAGTGTTAGCTGTAACCATTAAAGGATCGAGCTTAAGTCTATCTGCTCCCGGAGAAACTTCGTTGTTGAACCCTGCAGAATTATCAAGGAGAGACGTATCGGATTTATAGGTTACAATAGATTCATTGGAGTCGATTGCAACGATTGCATCATTTGCATCTTCAATATTATCAGACACTACAACGAATCCGGGATCAATGTTTAAGAATTGACCTTTATGATATACAACACCATCTTCGTTCGAGGCAACTGTTGCTCTCTGAGAAGTCAAAATACCTCCAGATTTAAAGCACTGTAGGCCAGAAAATTTAGTAGTGTTTAATGCTTCAACAATATTGATCTGATCGTCATTGTTAAGATTGTACTTCAATACAACAGCAGTAGTATTGGCTGTATAATCGACACTATTTTTTTGCTGTTCACTGTTAACGTAAACGTTCAGTGTTTGTGTGTTGGCTACAGTAAAATCTAAAATGAAAGTGTTAGATGTAACAGAAGTGTTTACAGTATTTGATTGTGAATTTCTAACTGTCCGTTCAACAACATTTAAAATCTCAGGGGAAACTTCTGTTCCCAAAACACCAAAAGTTGTTAAGTTGCTGTGAATGGTAAAATTGTTAGAAGAAATTGAGTTATTGCTAAAGGAAATTCTTCTGTTAAGCGTTAAAGATGTATTATTAGCAATATTAACAATTTTTGCTTGGAACGACACTTTTCTTTTAAAAGGTGTTTCAAACAGAGTCATATAATCACCAACAGCATAATTGGTGAATGATGTCCCCGTACCCGTTACCGTGTTAGAGTTAATGGTAACAGATACGTTACCTACAGATGTTTTAGCGTTCGATTCGTCAACATTATTGTAAACAACATAAAGTCTTTTTGTGTTTGGCGCTTCAGCTTGAGATCCTTCACGGTAAAAAATAATTTTTGCTTCTACATCACTTGACTGAGATGTTAAGAGAAGATTATTGGAAGAGTTGTAGATCTGATCCAAGTCAACAACATTGTTGTTAACGTAAGCATTTTTAAGTCTAACTACGTGGGCTTGTCTTACTACCTTTGGGTTAACGCCATCAACAATAGAACCATCCTTAAAGACGTGTGATCCAAATCTGCTGATTTGCTTTTGCAAAATTGTTTGAATCTGTGACAATTCTCTAGCTTGCACAGCAGTACTAGGCTTAAAAAGTACCTTATAAAACTTTTTGTTTTCCAAATAATCGTCAAAGTAAGGAGCGGTATTTAGATTTGTATTGATATCTGACATCTTAAACCTTAACTACAATTTTGAATTCTACATTGCTAGTATCTGTTTTGGACACTTTCAATATGTTATTTATATACAATACGTGACCGTACAAACCGTCAACGTAGGAATTAGAGACTTCAGAAACGAGAACATTTGCAGTATCTTCTGATACGTTTCCCTTAATCGTAATTCCAGATGGAAATTTTGTCCCCGCAATAACCAAAGTGTTGGCCGACTTGTTAACAAGAGTCCCAAAATACTTTTTGTCGAGAGAAGTGATAACTTCACCGTTACTGAAAAGACTAGACTGATCAACAGTGAGTCTAATCACATTATTGAATGTATTAGCTTTGTATACTTTTCTGAAAGGAACATTGACATGTGTTCCGGCAAATGGGTTTCTTGCATACATTATCGTATTCGATGAAACATTAAGAACCTCGTAATTTTCATCAAAATCACGACCTTCAACAATAATACTGTCAGTCAGAACTTGTTGGTTGGTAATTTGCTTGTTGAATTCGTTAAACAACTCAACAATCGTAGAAGCCTGTGAAGTGTTAGAAGCAGCAGTATTTGATAGTATTGCAGTATTTACCGCACTCAAAGTAGCTCCTGCAACAGAGCTAAGTGAAGGATTGTTGAACACAGAACTAAACTTAGTATCAGAACCAGTTATAATATTTTGACCAGATGTTGTTGATACTGTTCCAGTAAAGGCTACGTTAGCTGGTGATGGATTGGAAAGAATACCTACAGTTCTAAATCCATTCTGGAGATTTGCTGTGATTGTATTAGACTCATTACCTTCAACAGTAATAGCATACATAATACTGTCGGATCCTAATTCTTCGTGTGGATCATGTCCATGACCCTTTCTCGGCGCAATCACAGCCTCTGCCACACATCCGGTTCCTGTATTTGCATCAATCAAAACATTTGCAAAAGAGTAAGATCCTCCTGCATCCTTTAAAGAAATACTTGTAATAGTTTTTGTTGATGGGTTGACTGTAGCAATTGCTGTAGCATTTGCACCATCACCAACAATTCTAACTCTCGGACTGATCTCATATTTTGTAGATCCAGAGAAAGAATGAAACCCATCAATCGTAACCCTTTGTGTTGCAGATGAATAGGTGCTGATAGTAAACAAACTACCATTTGCTTTAGCGCCCGGTTCAAAAAGAAGGATAGACGTGTTGTTAAAATAATTGTTTTCAGGAGTGAATACCAATCCGTTAGAAAATGACAAATTTTTAGATTCAATAATAAACTGAGAAGCCGAAATAATTGACTGAACCGTGCCGTTAGTCGATTCAACGTAATTATTGCCCCCAGACACCAAAAATACTCTATCAATGCCCTGTGAAGATGCCACACCAACTTCAGTATTCGAGACAACAGGAATATATTCTGATGTAATAAATTTTGACCCTGATGGCACGGAGTACATATATTTCCAAACATAACCGTCAGATTCTTCTCTAGGGGTCAGGTCAACATGTGAAGGCTCGACACTTGATGTTGCAGAGGAATTGTTATCGATACACTTATACACGTTTCCCGAAGAAGTATAAACGTAAAATGACTTCTCGACATCTCCTTCACTGACTGTGAATAACGTATTGGACTTATTATAATACGCTTGATAAATGGTATTCGAAACCCAATCATACCGTTTAATAACAGGTGATACATCTGGCGGCAGAATTTTCTTACCAAAAACCATTTCCCTAATTGGGTTATGGAGAGACGTATAATAATTTTCAGAATTAGCTATTTCTTTAATGTTTTCGTTATTATTGTCATGTGTTTTTGACACAAAGACGTAAACGTTTTGTGTGTACGTGGAAAGCTCCGTAATCATTCCAAGACTGTGTGATAAAGATCTAGTTGTTTGTCCCATAACTTCTATACGCCACTGGCCGTGACACTCTCCTCTAAAATTCTAACTGAGCTTTCTGCTTCATCTTTAATTACATTTTTAGTAAAGAACTTTCTTCCAGACATATGAATAAGACTGTCCAGAACATTTTCATACTTTTCATTATTAATACTAGACTCAACTTCATAAGAATATTCTTGCCAATAATCACTATCTTGTAATTTAACCTTTTGGTTAAGGTGTGAATTGATGGAAGAATGTCTTCCCTCAATAATAGACTGACCACCTTTTTCCACTTTGATATTTATATTTTTGGATGAGAAATAATTTTGACCTGTGTTTGAAACAGCTATAGTTGTAATAACTCCATCCAAGCTTGTTGGAACCAATTTTGCTCCTGAACCAGTGCCATCTGTGACTGTAACAGAAGGAGAAGAATAACCAAATCCACCCTTTGTGACGATAATATCTATAATCTTACCATCAGCATCTAGAACAGGAAATGCAGATGCCCCTGTTCCAGTACCATCGTTGTCAATAATATTAATTTTAGGTGTTAAATCTTCCGACTTCATTTCAATTTCTTCGCCGGGTATATAACCAAAGCCAGCATTCAGAATGTTTACTTCTGCAACGGCACCTTGGTCGGAAGTGATTGTATAATCAAAGTCAGCATCTGTTCCTGTCAAAACGTCAGTAAATATCAAACCCTCTCTAACTCTAGACTTTATTTTATCATTCGTTTCACTAAAGTTTACGTTAGAAGTGTTATAACCAATTCTTATAGTATAAGAAGGATTGTCTAAGTTTAGTTCTCCACCCAAAACCTTATCGTCAAGATATACGGCTGTGCTGTTAACAAAGTTGTTAACGGCCCTAACAGTAAAATCACCATCACTATCAATCAATTTAATATAGTTAACAAAACCTTTAGAATAATCATTGTTTGAAACTGTATATGGAGAGTCTTGTCCTAGTGTCATGAATGTGGTGTTGGTGATGGAATCGATGTTATGGTAAGTCGGCAAACCATCATCTGTCATCACTTTCAGAACATCGTGCGCTCTAAAGTCTTCTGTGAAGTTAGTTCCTGTGCCTATTGCTATATTATTTGCAGCCAATAAAGATACGTTACCAGTAAATGTGTTGGCGACAGTGATTAAACCGTTGCTAAAAATTTCTTTAGATGCAACTAGTAGAGTATTAGAAATTGCAGCATTTCCAGTCTGATTTGCTGAAAATGTCACATCTTTGATAGCAACAAAAGGTTTCGTCACACCGTTGTAGTTTTTAGGGTCTTGGTTTACAGATATTCTTAGAATAGAACCATAAATCCTTGTTTCATTTGAGAGAATATCTCCGATAGGCGTTTGATTGTAAACGTTCAATGAATTTGCACTATCGAACTGAAAGCTATTTACATTTGCAGATCCAATTGTAAGAGGATCGAAAGCTTTAAGTAAATCACCATTAACAACGTGTGAAGAATATAAATCATTCAATACTACAGTGAATTGACCTCTATCAATGTTATTGGATTCTCCCGGCGCTCTTGTGACAATAACTTGTGATTTTGAAGAATAGCCATACCCCTCAACACCTCTAAGATTAAATGTACCCAAAATCTTTTCAAGTTCTGAGACGGATACCCTTAATTCTCTTCCGGTTTTACTCGAAACAGCGGAAAAAACTGTTCCCAAAGGAATATTGTCAGATCCATTTTCAACAATAACGTTGTCAACTGGACCAATGACTTTAGGTGCTAAAACTTTTTCTAGAGAAGTTGCATTTCTAGCAGTAATTTTATCGCCAGTCTTGAACGTTCCTTGAACATTATCAAGTTCAACATAAACAAACGATTTGTCTTTTAGTCTTTTCCTGAAAACATTTTTAGCAATAGCAGATGCACCAGTAACGGAACCAATTATCTCCGTTCCCACTAAACCTTTAACATCTTCAAAAGAACTCCCTTCTCCCAAAAAAAGTTCAACTACATCTGGTCTATTAAATCTAGAATCTGAAGGTCTAAAAAGAAATCTTCCCGGAACAAAAATGTCAGGAGAATCGTTAAACGCCAAACGGAAAAACAACTTAATCCCTCTTTCCGTTCCCTTAGATCTATAAAGATCTTTGATGTGTTTAATGATGAATCTTAAATCACCAGTTATTACGGCAGGAAGTTCTTTGATAAATCTACCAGAACCAAAGGTATACTTATTGTTAAAGCGTATTAAGTTAGCATCAGAGGTAGTATCAATATCACCTTGATACTGAAGATCTCTAATTTTATAACCAGTATTGGCTGAAAAATGCTTGTAGTAGGTATCTACAAAATTTACAATTCCCTCACCTTCATCTAGAAAGAAGTCAGGGAATTGTGATTTAACAAAATGATCTGTCGATTTTTCACTTTTTGTAAAACGATCAGTCATCAGTTGTCTGTCCATCTATTGTTACGTTAATATTTAACGATTGTATAAGAATAATCTGATCCTGATCTACAATAATATCTGGGTTAACATTCTTAGCATAGAACTGAACTCTGTCACCAAATGCTGTTCTACCTCTTGCAAAATATCCATCCAATCTAAAGTTGGTAAGGTTGACAACACCATTTTGATAATCGATAGAACCAGCATCAAAAATCAGGATTTCCTTGGAGCCTCTAGTTCTGGAACACATTTGAATAGTTCCATTAACGTCTTCAAGAAACGCTTCAAAATTAACCCCATTAATAGTCTTGGTAAACAAAGAAGAAACGAAAGATCCTCTTTCAATCTCATTATCATAATCTAAAACAAAATCACTAGTCGATTGGGAGAATGGCGTTTCTTCTTTGATCATTCTGATTTTGGTATCGTTCGAAAGGATGCTTGTGTCTGTTGCATCAATAACGGTCAAAAGTTTACTGTATCTAAAGTCACGATCAAATTCAGAAAGATTGTTTGTACCATACTGAAGAATACTATTGATAACAGAAGAACGTAAATCTTCTTCCCCTCTGGTAGTTTGAGTAGAGTTAAATCTTACAGAGCTTTGAATGTCCAAAATAATAAACTTGGGATCAGCCGTGATAACTTCTGTGCTAACAGAAGCTTTATTTTTCAAGAATTCGACAATAGAATCCTTGAGTGATTGGCTTGCTACCTTGGCATTGAAAGGCTTAGGCACAACAACAACTTTACCGAATCTTGGTGGAGATAACTTTTCACCACCAAAAACATTAAGCGTTTCAATGGTTGGAAACTTATTTTTAACCAGTGACTTGTAGTCTTCTGCCGTTACCGCTCTATCTTGTGTGGAGAAGACTCTTGGGGCATTGAATCTGATAGAATCAATAGATTCTCTTTCAGACCCCAAAGAAGATCTTGATACAGTCGAAACAGAAATGGTTGGATCTGTAGGGGAGAATGTTCTAGCATTGTTAGCTTCTTCGCCTAATGTTTCACGGTATCTAAGACGAATGATGTTTCCCGGAGTAAGTCTTTTCCCTGTCACATCATTACCAAACTCAATCTCGTATTTGCTATTACCAAAACCCTGAACAAAGAAAACATCTGATGTTGGAGTCAGGTTGAAAAGATTTTCTGCTCTCAAAAACGTTGAGTTGGCAAGATCAGAAGCACTGTTCTGGACGACAATTTCTAAACTATCAATATCTACGTTAGCTGATGACACAACAATTTTTGTATTAGAAGATGTCACGTCAAAAAATTCAGTGATAACCGTACCTTCATAGATGTTCACGTTATTTGCAATGAATGTTCCTGTTCCATCATTGACTGCTGTGATGTCTCTATCTGTAGAAAATATTAGTGTATTTCCTCCAACTTCTGATGTAAATGTTGTGAACTTGTTAATGGTTTTTGTTCCATCTGTAACAGATCCGGTAGTTGACAGGTTGACCACTGCTCTGGACGAGTTTCTGGATCTAGGAAGATAGTTCAGTTCCTTTGCATGAGAAACTACAGACTCTTTTAACTTTGCAGTGTCAAGAAAAGACTCTGTTCCAATTTGATTAAGATAGTAAGCGTTAATGTGGGTATTGTAAGTCAAAAGATCCATGATAATAGACATGTTAGATCCATCAAAGTTGTAATCTTTGTACTGACTTTGACCTTGCAAAAATTTTCTAAAATCATCTTTTAAGGAATCGAAATCCAGTTCAGACGTTGATAGATAGTTATCCGCCATTATCTTGCTCTTTCTAATACTACGTTTAGTGTGACTTCTTGTTGACTATTTATGGGAGTGAAAACAATCGAAACGTTTAAATCATAGCTATCTATTTGTTCAGCAGTGTTTGTGACATTTACTTCTAAAACTTCAATCCTTGGTTCAAAATTTGCAAGTTGAATTTCGATTTCTTCAGCAAGAGCAATTCTGATAAGATCACTATCAGGTTCAAAAAGAAGCGCTCTTACATTAGACCCAAACTCAGGCTTAAAAGGTCTCTCACCTTTGTTTGTGCTAATGATATTTCTTACTGATCTTTTAATTGATTCAAAGTTTTTGATAGACACAACATCATCACTGATTGGATTTTGTGTGAACTGTGTGTCCAAGTCTGAAAAATAAATATCTTTTACGACAGGTGATTGCATCATTTCCTCCTAACGAATCCAGCAATGCCTCTTTTTTTATTATTTACTGAAACCATAAGAGTTGGCCTCTCGTATTTCTTTAATGTATTGTCGATTAGAAATCTGTCGAATATCGAAAACTCGATAATATAATTAGCGCATAGATTAACGATCTCATTATTTTCATCTTTAGGAAAATTCATGACAACAGCATTTCCCTGTATCTGATCAGAAAAGAAAGAGTCCATATCAACACCACTTAGACTGTCCCTAAACAGCAAACCACTTTCGATATTTGGCCTTTTCCCTGCCATTTCATAAACTGGTTCCATAACTTCAAAACAAAGTCTTTGAAGATTGTCATATATTGTTTTAATACTAAAATGATGCCTTGGTGCCTCCTCAAAAACGTTTTCACTTCCTATGTAGGGGAGAATTTCACCTGCTGTTCCTTGTATTTGTTTCCGAATAAAATCACTATCACTAAAATTGCTAGAAAGCTGAAATGATTCTTCGTCAAAAGGATCTATTACATCTTCTGGATATTTTTCTATTTTGAATTTTTTAGGTATTGGTAAAAATTTATTTCTTTTAAAAATTTCTAGCTGATAAGAATCAAATTGTCGAATTGGTCCAAATGTTCTGCTTCCTACATCAATAATCATTCTGTTTGGCCTCCTGAAGTGCCACCAGAACTTGTGGCTGTAGAACTTGTGGCTGTAGAACCTGCTGGACCGGATACTGTTGTTCCTGTTGTAACTGGACCCTGAGTAGGCTGATTTGGACCCTGAATAGGCCGAACATCGAACTGATCAAATTCAAATAGATCCGGTTGATCATTTTGATCATTTTCTTCCTCAACTTTCTTCGAGTAATCAGGGTTGAATTCTATTTCAAACTCATTACTAAAGCCACCATTAACTATAAGGTTTCCGTCGATTCTCAAATCTCCCCGGATAATTACATCATCTGCTATAAGCTCAATACCTCTAGATGCACTCATAATAACTTTATTTGTTCTAACATCAAATAGATTCGAATCAAACACTTGACTTTGTTCACTATAATTTTTATAAGCGTAACTTTCTGACTTATGAAACCTCTTTGTTTTAGTGTTAAAATCTCCGCCAACTTCGATGCCATAATCTTTTGAAACTTCATCATGTCTATTGCCATCTACTTGAATTATTTCCACGTCACCATTTTCAAAAAATGTCAAACGAGTCTTATCATTGCCATGTTGAATGTTGATATATTCGTGACCGGGAGTTGTGTTAAACTCTACCTTGCTGCCGTTCAAATACTTAGTTGCTTTATTATAAAAATAAGTAATTTCTGGTTGTGGTGCAATTCTTGGTGGAATTGGTTCAAGTGCAATGTGATCATTGTCATAATTAATTTCTTTTGGCCCGTCTTTCCCCTCACCCCTTGGTGCTGGCAATGGACCGAATTCTTTAGTCATTGTTTAACACTCCTTTTCCATATTCCGAGAGATCAAAACCTAGATTCGTGATCTTATCATAGTTATTGTCAACAGACAGGTTGTCAAAAGAAGTCTGGTAAGAATTTTTTCCAAATGTCAGAATGATACTGTTCAACGTTTTTAACTGATTATACTGATACAACGATTGAGGTTTCTTTTCGTTATTCAAATTTACATTCTTACCAGAAATACACAAAACAATATTCAGATCACTTGTTTCGTCCGGATAAAAGTAAGATTCAGAACTCATCTCAAGATCAGTTAAAAGATTTCCACTTTCGTTTATATAAAAATGAAAAGATCCATTCAGTGATGAAGCTTCAAGATCTTTGATCGAATCAAGAAAACCTTTACCCTGATTATTGTAGTAGGAAAATGCACTAATGGTGAAAGATGTTTTTCCTGTATTTTCCATATTATACAAGATCTCGTTTTTTAGATGATGTGTATCTACAATCAGTCTGTTTTTTTTATAGTTATTGATACCTAAATCAAAATTAAATGCTAATGGCGTCATTCTGTTGAGCCTCCTCCATCACCGCCAACTGGTATTGAAATTATTCTATCTTCTACTGAAGCATCAGCACCACTAGTACCGCTTTGTGGAAACTGAACAACATTAAAAATATCTTCCCATTGCCGCATAGAACGTGGCGTAATTCCCGAAAGTGCGCCAATAACACACGGATGTTGCCTGTGTCGATCTAACCAAAAGCCTACAACAAAAGCACCCACCTCAAGTCCGGGCGTTCCGCCAATATCATATACTGTTGACAAAGTTGTTGGCATGAGTGGTGTTGCTAATGGCAGATCATCTAATTGCGCACCCTCATCATGATATCCAAGAATACGAATAGCAACACGAACTAGGTGATCAGCGCCTCTGACATCTTCAGCTTCGTAAACCTGTTCAACATAAGCTAAAAACCAGTTATACCTGTTACCGTAGTGGTCACTTTCGAAACCAGCAATGTCAAAAAAATCTCTCATGATTATCCTTCACCATCTTTTGCTAGTTCAAATTGAGAATAACATTCGCCGTTAGTGTTTACACTGTGTTTTGCAGCTATAACAAAATGAGGCGTACTGTACTCAGTATCGTGACCTCTTCCCGGATCGGCTGTATTGATTTTGTAATTCAAAAGAACAACATCACCCGCATGTACATTAAAACAACCGAATGCAGAAATAGTAATTCTTTTTGACAAAAATCCAGAGGCCGGAACCTTTTTTTTCAACCATGCATTTCTAACATTAGGGTACTTAAAATACGTGTCATCGCCATTGTGCGCTTCATATATTGCACGGGTTGCTCTTTGTCCAGAATGACTTTTAAGAGCTTCAACAACTTCTGGCATTTGCTTTGAACCCATAGCTGTATTTTGGACTTGATCCCTGTCAAATCTAGTAATTTTATTGACAAAATCAATTTCAATATACTCTCTAGATGCATAGCCTTGCTGAATGATATCATGAGCATTGAAAGCAGAGTCTTGGTGGAATTGAAGTATTCTACATTGATTGCCACCATTAACATAAATCTCATCGATATAATGAGCTTCTGGTGTAGATATGTTTTGCTCGGTCATATGGAATAAAAATTTTGGTCCTTGACCAGCTAATCTACTAACTTCGTCCAACTGGAATCTAGGACTAGACCCTATAAATTTTTGATAATAGACAAAAAGATTAGACCCTGAACCAGAAGCTCTTTCAAGCAAAAAGGAAATTGCCTGAAGTGGAGTTTGATTCACAATATCTATATTTACCGCTGGATATGAAGAAACATTTACATCCAACTGTCCCTTAAGATATTTGTCATTAATATATTCAATTATATTTACGCAAGTCTCTCTGGTGTGTTTAAATTTCCACTCTGTGACTTTTTGTGCAGCGTTGTTAAGATGTTCTGCAGTCATACCAACAAATTCGATACCGTAGGCTCTTCTACCATTTGTAGTGTATGTTCTCATACTGTTAATATGAAATTTTCCTGTAAGTTTTCTACCGCCACCATCTGTCATAGAAGCAACTATAGAATAATCACCGTTAATATTGTTATTATGTTTAAATCCATATTCATCCATCATTGTCAAACTCATCGAAATAAAAGGATGTTCTATGGAAGAATAAACACTAAAAGCAGTAAGGCCCGGTGTTAAGTCGTCCACCTTACCGCCCAAAGTACGATGAAGTTCCATTACTGGTTTAGCTTTACCTTTGGCTGGTTCTAAAGCCTCTATGCTAGCCATTAAACAACAACTCCATTTCACGTTTTATCTGATCGGTAAAGGAAGGGTCTATTAACTTAATATTTCTCAAATTATCGTTCCTTTCTTCTTCATATTCAAATGCTGTAACAGGCTCCCATCCAGTTCTTTCAACACTAATCGTAGCATCTACGAAATCAGAATTTGCATATCTAGAATAGGTGGCTTGATTGATTGTAAACCCGTACTTAGGATTTTTGTAGTGCAAAATTTGTTCTTTGGCTGCTGGGACAGAGCCATACTTTTGAGTGTAATATTCCGTCATTTGCTTATATGATTTGGGCCACTCGTTGTGAACGTCAACAATATCATTCGAAAATAAAACTAACCAAGAATAAAATACACTATCATAAAACGTATAAGCAATTTCTTCTGGAGTCTCACCGTCCTCAACGGTGTAATTAAAGAAGGCAATAGGATTTGCAAAGGCATCCTTAACAATCTTCGAAGATACCATTAGATTTCTTGCCAACTTTCCATCATATTCTATGATCGGTAGATTTTTAAAAAGACCTTTTGGCATTATGCAAATCCACTTGGTGCCGCAGCGAAATCACTTCTTGTCTTACTGGTAACTTCAGTAATAGATAGAGATAATGCTATGGAAGTTGGAGCGCCCGATTTAAAGAAGAAAGGAGCGCCTGATGCTGAATAGTCTACAGTAATGTCAGTTATAACACTTTCAAAAACAGGAAATATAATCAATCCATTTGGAGATCTTATATCAAATCTCGATAAACGAGCAGGATATCTGACAATATTGAGAATAGGATCGACAAGATCTGGGTGAGCAGCTTCTTTTAAAATCTGAATGATTTGAAATATAGCTTTAGAGCCAGATTCAGAATCGGCATACAACTTCCATCTAAAATTAAAAGATCTTGGCATAACACCGGAAAACTGTTGAACCATGCTGTTGTTGAACGCCGTATCAAAGTTTCCCACCCCTGCCATGTTTCCGAGAGCGCCAAGAAAGTTAGCAACGTTTCCCTTTTTCTCATAAAAACTTTTCATATCAGCAAAAGTTTCTTTCATTTGAGTGATCATAGAGTTATTTGGACTTCCCGTTTCAGCAACGTTTCTCAATGAAGTTGCAACAGCATTCATCATTGCATCTTGAATAGCCATGCCCTGACCTTTGTGTTTACTCTCATAACTGATGTTCATGTTTTCTTGCAAATTATCGGGAGTTGGCAATCCTATTGTTCCGCCCGATGCACTAACACCTGCGGATCCACCGCCACCTCCAGCGCCTCCTCCACCAAAACCTGTTCCTCTAAGAGACGGACTATCTATTCTGCTTAAACCCGTGGAAAAATTCTGGCTAACACCCTGCTGGAATGCTGCTGCACCTTCCTGTCTATTTGCTGAAAAAGCAGTTTGACTACTTATATTTTGAAGTTTTTTCAAAAATTCTTCAGTTGTAAAGCCAATATCATCCTTATCTGGTGAATAATGTTCCCTAACACAAATGACAGAATCACCATTTATTCTACCTTCATCAAATCTTTCAACGGCACCTCTTGCATCAATAACATTTGTCGTCTTTCTTCGATTTCTGTTTGCCAGTTTATTTCTATAAGCCTGAGAAGATTTTTTCTTTTTGATGCCAGTTCCACCAATACCAAAGTTTCCGCCATTTTGCTTAACAAGATGTTGATGGTTTTGCCTTATTGACCTTTCATAGTTAGACATCCCAAGTCCTTGTCTTGACTTAGCGCTTATTTGTGGAAGTGATGCAAAATCTACCATTTTAAATCCTACTAAATATTAATATGGCTGCTAAAAAAGGTTACTTTAAACCAAAAAACTACAAAAAATATAAAGGTGATCCAACTAACATTATTTATAGGAGTAGTTGGGAAAAAATGTTTATGGGCTATCTTGATAGCAACCCAAACGTTATCGAATGGTCATCAGAAGAATTTTTCATACCTTACAGAAGTCCTGTTGATGGGAAGACAAGAAGATATTTTCCTGATTTCTACGTCAAGAAAAAGAACAAGCAAGGTGGTGTTGATGTTTTGGTAATAGAAATAAAACCAAAGTACCAAACCGAAAAGCCAGAAAAAGTCAAAAAAGTAACTAGACAATATGTAAATAAAGTTAAGACATATGCCATTAACGAATCCAAATGGAAGGCTGCTGAAAGCTTCTGTAAGGATAGAAAATGGCAGTTCCAAATCTTAACGGAAAATGAACTAGGACTTTAAATGGCTATAACACTAAATTCCTTCAAGGAAACAGTAGAAAAGGTTGTAGGTAAACGACCTAAAGACGTTTTTCATTCTATTCTTCAAGAAGGTCTAGAACAAGAGATTGTTCCAGCAAGAACAAAAAGAGCCAGAGAATACTATCGTGGATTTGGTGCAATGGCTTTAGAAAGTTCTAAAGAAACAATTTTAAAAAATAGAGATAGAGTAGCCAAACTTCCTACTATCGGAAAAATGTATTTTTTTCAGTACTATCCCAAGATGATAAAGGAACTACCTTATCATGATAGACTACCGATGATATTTCCTATTGACACCATAAATAATGGAATAATGGGCATCAACCTACACTATTTGCCTCTTCAACCGAGAGCAGCTTTGATGGATGCACTTTATACTTTGTCAAGCGACAATACATATGATGATAAAACGAGATTGAGAATAAGCTATCAGATTCTGAAGGTTGCTTCGAAATTTAGTATGTTTAAGCCTTGTGTTAAAAAATACTTATTCAATCAACTTCAGTCTCCTCTTTATGAGGTTAGATCATACGAATGGGATATTGCTTTATTCTTACCTGTTGAAATGTTCGCCATTGGGACAGGAGCGCCTAGTTCAGGTGTTGCTGGAATTGCACAAAAAGATTCACTCGATAGGATTTAAAATGGGCTTTAGTATAGAACAGTTTAAAGGAAGATTTAAGAACGACTTTGCAAAGGCAGCTTTGTTTGAAGTCTTCTTCTCAAGCTTTCCTGAATTGAGGTTTCAAGCCTCTTCTGGAACTTTACCCGGCTCTAGTGTAGTTACCGATACTTTTAGTAACGGACCCTACAGACCTTTGGAAAAAGCAGTTTCAAGATCATATGGTGGAGCAGGATACAGTTTTCTTTTGGACAATGAAGGAAGATGTTTATCCGCTCTCAACCAAATGCTTGATTCTATTGTAGATCCTAACGGATTTGTAGGACAGGGATCTGGCACAGCCGTTTCTATAACACACTACAATCAACAAGGCAGACCCATCACAATCTATACCCTGAACCAAGCATACATCGCTTCTGTCTCAGACGTATCACTTGATTGGGGCAATGGAGACGCTATTGCTACAGTATCGTGTGTGATTAAATACAGATCTTACTCGATGAGTGCATTTGGTGGAGGAAGTTTCCCATCAGCATCATTCGGAGAACCCGGTTACGTTAATAAGATTCCGATGCCAGATGTAGTTCCTCCTATTACCGAAAGACCTAAAACAAGACCTCCAATTGGAACCGTTAGTACTGGACCACAGATTGATTAAAGGATGAAAAATGTTACCACAAATTCAGACTGCTGTTTTTAAGACCAAAATCCCATCTTTAAACAGAGAAATATTAATGAGACCATTTTTGGTCAAAGAAGAAAAAATTCTTTTGATGGCAAAACAGTCTGGCGAAAAAGATCAAATCTTTCTTGCTATCAAACAGGTAATTCAAAATTGTGTTGTCGATGATTCTTTGGATATTAGTAGACTTCCTTACTACGATATCGAATACCTTTTTATCCAACTAAGAATCAACTCTGTTGGAGAATTCATCGAGATCGAAATTACAGATCCTGATACTGGTGAAAGGTGTCCTGCAACCGTAAATCTAGAGGACGTAAATATTATTTCGGGTGATGTTGTAGATAGAGTTATTATCAATGACCACACAGCCTTGATTATGAAGTACCCGACTCTGGATGAAATTTCTAGGGTAACATCTGATAATGACGTTCAAGCATTTTTTGATACACTGAAATACTGCATCAAATCAGTATTCCACGAAGATCAAACATACGAATTTTACTCTTACAGTGATCATGAAAAGGAAGAGTTTGTTGATTCTCTTACCGTGAAAAACATTGAAGAGTGTAAGGATTGGATTGCCGCAATGCCTTCTGTCGAAGTTGAAGCAAAGTGGAAAGAAGGCAAAAAGAATAAATCTATGAAGTTGAAAGGGATCAACAATTTTTTTTAATACTGCTGGCTCATAACAACCTTAAAAATTACTACAAGCTAATTTTTAATATGGCCCAGCATCATGGATACAATATTTCTGATTTAGAAAATATGATTCCATTCGAAATGGAGTTATACTCTTCTATGCTAATTGACTATTTGGAGAAAAAGAAAAACGAACAGGAAATGGCTAGAGGCTAATGGCAGACACTTTAAATGGACACATACGAAACGATATTCCAAAAAATGCAACAAAGGCATCTATTCGTTATAAAAATCCGGGTGCTGCTTACCCCGACATGTACTCCAAGATGTTTGGAGCAACTGAGTATGGAATAATTGGTGGA
>Ga0208547_1000368_pt1 | contig 25880 bp, 33 predicted proteins | sample DEB08_DNA_5_FD_185501 | JGI IMG/M metagenome (GOLD analysis project Ga0208547, IMG submission 185501) | Aqueous microbial communities from the Delaware River and Bay under freshwater to marine salinity gradient to study organic matter... | ecosystem: Environmental > Aquatic > Marine > Coastal ...
TAGATTAAATAAGTATGAAACCTGCAAAAAAGTCTTTGGAGTTTAATAAAGCAATTGTTTTATTTTTAACACAATGGGCAATTATTTCAATTGCCCTAATTCTTTTTGCAATAAAGGAATGAAAAAAGAAAAACCAATACGCGTTAATGTTTGTTGGGAATTAAAAGATATACGTAAATGTGAAACACTACCAAAAGATAAAGCCTACGCATTAAAAAAACACCTGGATGAAGAAGGCGGTTTTTGCTTCTGGTTCCAGGCGCTAGATGATTAATTTAATAGTGCGTACAAGGTATTTATTTTTTTGGCTTAAGCTGCATAACAGCACGCAAAACAATTTCAATAATACTGTTATCTTTTAACTTAGACACACCAATAATTTCAGAAATAGCAGTAATAACAATCCAAGTAACAGGATTAGCAATGATGTCGTGCATGTTTAAAACCTAAACCAACTCTTCTATTTTACAGATCAAAGTCTTTGTAAGTGTCTCTAGGTGTATGTAAATTATATTTTTTTTCTTTTTCTGTTTTTGTTTCCCAAAAATACTCTTCTGATTCTCCTAACCTTCCCCATTTTGCGTTGGGATATTCAACCTGGAAATATCGCGTTGAGACTAAAAAGTCTGGGGTTTTAATAACCTCTGGAGACAAACTAGGGTCAGTGATTCGACATCTGTTGTTGGGATAAAGTGCGATTTGGCCATTTTGCAATGCAATAACATTAAACGATTTGTGTTCGTCAGCAACCTCGGAGAAAGATAAATCAGTCCGAGAGCGGTCCCCATTAAAACTGTCAATACAGAAAAGATAATCACCGGAGATTGTACCGTGAGTTTTGGTTCTGACTTCCCAACCCATCGTGTAGGTAAGATTTTTTTCCAAAGTGGTAATGTCATAACTAAAGCAATTCCATAGCTGAAGTTGTTCTAATGGCAGATCTGGATCAGGTTTTTTAGGCTCGTGCGGATGATCAGGATCCCACATTAAAAATGCAGAAATGGGTAACTTATCAAATAGTGCCGAATACTCAGGTAAATACGTTTCGAAATAAAATGCCCGCCCCGGAATGGACTTAACAGAGACCCAATAACCAAGAACATACTCACCAAAACCATCACGAAGATCGCGTAGGTATTCTTTCCTGATCCACACCTTTTTCGGCGGAAGGTTGTTTATAAGTGTTGCCATGTTTTTCCTCTTTTGATATGACCAACGGTTGTTTGATCTACACCAAATATATCAGCAATTTCTTTCTGTTTCATTGTCTTATTTTCAAGCAAGCGACGAATTACACGCACTTGCATTTCATTTAATTTTGCACAACCATGGTGTTCACCATAGAGCAAAGTTTTATCCCTAATCCTGTCTACACCATTGTTTTGCTCGTAAGTTCCATAGCTAAGATTATCGACACCATGATAGTCTCGACCCTTTTTTCCGTGTAAAACAATTAAGTTTTCTGGACAAGGACCGATAAAGGCTGCTGCAACTAAACGAGAAATAGTACAACCTTTTCTTTTTTTATTTACGGAAAAAGTTACCATATGAGCATCTCCGTTATTGATCCAAGTTTTTAAAATGCGTAAGGTTTTAGAATTACGAACGCGTCCTTTATTGGAAACTTCATAATAACCCTCATAGCCAACGACGGGACGCCACTCCTCAACCATTATTTAGACATCATAGATGCGACATTCTAACTGCCATGGCTCTTCTTCGCAGTATTGTTCAAAAATTTGTGCAGGAGTTAAACGTTTATCTTTTTCTTCTACTTTTGCTTTGCCTTTCCAGTATGCTCGAATTAAATCACTACCAAAACTAACAACTGGATTAATCATAATCTTTTTAATTGTTAACTTATTTTACTGTGCATTTGCATATGGAGCAAAAACAGCACTTGGAAATTTATCATCTTGCGAATGTTCGCGCTCCCATGCCGCCTTCCATTCGCTTAATGAATGTTCGTGGAAAGTAAGTGACCAATTTTCTGTAGCATCTAACAAAATACGAGAGTCTAATGGATTAACATCAGATTGACCTAAATCAGGACCAATAATCCAAGAAATATTGCCACTTGTTACTGGGTTTTTGTTATTAACCTGAATAAAATAACTACTACCAATTGATGCATAGGTAACACTGTAAGCACTATATTCATCTAATGTATAGCTAGAATTAATATTAGAAGGAATTTCAATAAAAACTCCACCGCCACTAGACTGCAAAATATTTTCTTGCAGCATGTAAGAAATAGAATTATCTTCCAATAAGATGAATTGATTATCATCAGAAGGAAATTCAATAACTAATCCAGCTGCATAGTTAAATCCTTCATTACGCTCAGATGAAATACAAATAAGATAGCTCCCAGGTTCGAGCTCAAAAAACATCTCATCATCTTTGTCAACACGATTAACATCTGATGTGTTATATAAATCTGATCTTGCACCAGCAACGTGCCCCCAATAAGCCTGGGGTTCTTGATGAATAATGCGTCCTTGAATAGGATTTTTATTTAAGTCATAAACACCAAAAGAAAAACGTGTTGAGATATCGTTAAATAAACTACGAGGTGTACCTTGACCAGTAGACAAATTACTACCAGCTTTAATTAAAATAATCCAAGCAGGTAAATCTAAAGTAACTTTGAACCAATGATTATATGTATAATTACCATATCCTCCTTCTATGATTTGGCTTTTAGGGCCCAAGGACCCTGTTAATAAACGCAAAGAAGTTTGACTAAATCGACCAAGATTTAAAGGATTAGATTGTGATCTTTCTCTTTGCGAAAAGTTTGGATACGTCATCCGCCCATTCCGGGTGCTTTATAGCACTTTCACTATTATCTATTCTATGATTCGTTATTTTGTAAATCAGACCAAGTAATTTCAATTAAATTTTTTTGTTTTGGTATAACAGAATCAACAAGCAAACAAGCAGATTGAATTTTAATTTTATATTCACGTTTAACAATATCATCAACAGTTAAACCAAAATAAGCCCTAGAGTCAAACTCAGCTACCTTATCTGGATTAATATCTATATCTAAATAATCTAATTTTAGAGATGGCTTACGCACATTCCATGTACTAGATAAATGTAAAGGATTTAAACATTCTTTGTTACCACAAGATCTGGTTACAGACATCTTGCCAATGTCACCCCAAAACAAGGTATACATTACTTTATGCGGCAAAATATGACGTGTAATGCGATTAGTGTTCAGTGATTGCCAGGTGTACCAATCCATACGATCACCTTTACCTAAAGGTTTTTCTCTAATCCAACATTGCTTATGAAAGTTAGGAATTGGTTTTCCGTCTTTTAATAAACCACGTTCATCAAGTACATCAATAAAAAAATCATGTCCACGTTTACGGAATTGATGATCCATATAATTAAAATCAGCCCCACAGATATTGCTTTGAATACTTTGAACACAGTGATAACACCAGTGACGTGTCTGATCACGAATAGTATGCCCCCTGGTACAGGGAAACCCGATGTAATACCCCTGATCTTCTAAGGGGCATTTGGGCTTTAACACCCGGAAATTTAGCGACTGAAGTGCTTCTCGCCGCAGGTAAGGACGATCTGCCCGTGGATTAGCCATGTCCGTATTTTATCCAGGAGATCCACGATCAACAAGGACCAGGGGTTGATTCAAGTTGAGAAAGTTCAGAAAAGTTCAGAGCGAGTTGGGCATAGCCAAATCCATTGCGGCAAAAGGGATCTAGTGAGTTGAGGGGGTAAAAGCTAGTTCATTTATATTTCTTTTATAGAGAAGATGCCGGTTTTTTTGGCGTCTTACGAGTCCTGACATGAGATATGTTGTCTCAAATTAGTCTCATGTGTCGCCAAAATAACCTACATATCCACCTGCTTAGAATAAAAAAGGGGTCTGAACTACCTCAACTCGATGAGTCTCAATAAGACTCATTCTCTTGCAATGGATCCCACTGGTAAAAGTTCAGCAAAAGTTCAAAAAAGTTCAGCAGTTCCCGGTGAACTTGGTGGTCGCATGAAAAAAGGGGCCTTTCAAGCCCCTTAAAAATTATTTTTCCCTATAGCAGGTTCAAACTTCAGCTGTGGATTTTGTCTTGCGTCGTTTAGGTTTTTTAATAATTGGCTTTTCTACTTCGACAGCAGGCTTCATTACCTGGTCAAAGACCGTTTTAAATTGAGTCGCAATATTGTCCCACTGATACTTGGGATCTGTGGCGCGTGCATAACAGTCTTTACCGACTTGATCGCGGTAATCTTTATCGGTGTAAATCTGTTCGAGCAGTTCTGCCAAATGCTCAGCGCTTGGTACCGGCATATCCCGATTGAAATTCATATCGACATCCATAAAGCAGTTGTCGATTAATGGTGCAGCACCCTCAAAGATCTCCTTCAGGCTGGTGTGGTTAGGCACAATTTGTGGCACGCCACAGGCTGCATGCTCATGGTTAACCAGTCCGTGACCTTCTCCCTTACATGTATTAACGCCTACATCACAGGCGTTATAGATAACGTTTAGAATTTCAACGGGAACAGAAGGAGGTTGAGGTGTTGGACTTGTCATAATCAAACGGTTGCTAGGGTCTTCAGCATTCCGTTGCATTTGACGTGAGAACAAGGATTGGATATCCCAACCTTGATCTTTCATTCCCATGTGTAAATAAAGTCGTGTATTTGGTTTATTAACACTAAACCGAGCAAATGCGTCAATAGTAATGTCAATTCGTTTACGTGCTTGGTTACGGTTGCCATTAAAGACAACAAAAGCATCTTCTGGAATATTAAGACGTTTACGGCATGCTTTTTTATCTAGTGGATAGAACTGCCCTGCCGTAATGCCATGAGGAATAACATGAACATCTTTTGTAATACCTGCACGTTTAAACTCATTTGCACCAAAGTCGGTGTAGCAGATTACCTCGTCCCAAACATTGGAATGAGTAGTTAGTGATCCAGTCCACGCATAAGAATCCATAGGCATGTAAGCAATGAATTTAAATAAACCTTGCCCATGGATATCTTTAATTTGCTCATAGATTTGGTTAACAATCCAACAATCATTATTAACAAAAACAATGTCAGGTTTTTCCGTTACAACAATATCGCGAATACGTTGTACACCAAACGGCTCTTGTTGGAAACGATTAGAGGAAGGGTAGATTTTAAATTCTTTGTCAAACTGACAAGGATCTCCCCAATGATTATTGCCAAGCACTACAATTTCGTAATGATCTTTTAAACGTGTAATCAAATTTTCGGTTACACGAGCAAAACCAGTACGGGCAACAATATCGCCAGACCACAAAATCTTTGGTTTTTTAGTCATTAAAATTATTAACTACTGCTCTAATACTATCTTATTTTTTACTACCGTAACGTATTTGCACATCTCCATAAATATCACGGTATTTATCTGGGTTTAATGCAAGGTCAACAATAGATGGATAGTGATCATCCATTTGAATTTGTCTAATCCTGATATTAAATAATGAGACAGTGCGCTTGTCATTTTTATAGATGTTAAGGCTTAACTGATGATTCAAGATATCAAGAAGGTTGACATCAAAACGTGATCGTGCCTGCATGCCAACATTGTTGTTACGGCAAAATTCACAGTAGTTTGCATAGAGTTTTTGATCAGATGAAGCATAGAAGGTTAGTGCATCTTTAGGTGCAGGCTTGGCATCACCAATGATTGACTTTGCGTTAGGAACAAAAATTGTGTTGTGATGTAACCAATCAATAATGTTGTTGCTACGAGTCAGTTGTTTGGTACTGGTTTCTTTGTAATAAGCAACTTTTTCGTTAGTTTTGATGAGGTATTCACACATGTCTTTCTCTGGCATTTCAAGTAACCAGTTAACAATCCCTGGTAATTCATGAGCCAGTTTTCCGTATGGTGTCCCGTCATTACGGTGTGCAATTAAAACAACTTGTTCTTCTACACTGCCACGAAACACACGATCAAAAGGAATAGTAAGACGCCTGCGCTGAAGACCAGAGGTAGCATCTGTTGTTGCAATTTGCTCATTGGCAGTCATCATGACCATGCCTTTAAACACAAATTTTTCTTCTCCGCCGAACTTATGTTCAGCGACAACTTCATCACCACCAACAATTGCTTTGAGGTTTGCGACGTTACCACCGTAGCGTTCAACATCATTGAACATTAATAGCTTTTTACCAGCAACACTGGAAAGACCAAAGCGATTTTTTTCTAGCCGATCAAGGTTAGAAACAGCTGCGTTATCACGACCAACTAATGCATGACATAGTGTCATAAAGCTAGACTTACCAGATTTACCTGGGCCTACAACTTCAAGAAAACGCTGGACATTATGTGCACCAACTAAGACTGCACGCATCCACGCCCTTAAGAGTTGAACACGTTCTTCGTCATTGTATTGAGTAAAGGTTAGCCACTGGATAGTAAGTGGACATTTGTTGTGTTCATTGTAAGGGAAGTGTAGTGCATGACGCATACGGTCTTCTTTGCGTACAGGCCTAAATTCCCTGGTGACAATGTTAAAGATACCGTTACTGAATAAGACTTTATTAGGGTCTTGCTCCCAGTTACGTTCAATTAAAATATCTGCCATTGAATCGTACATATCTTTGACATATGCACGATCAAAACCGTTAGGCAGTAATGAATTTTCTTGAGTAGTAAAAGACTCTAAACGTTTCCAGATATCATTACGCATCTCAACTTCTTCCATGGTCTCCCAAAGACCATGCATTTCTTTATTCCAATCGTAATAAACAAAACGATTAATGATTGGATCAAAAAGTAAGTTGCCTTGATATGTACGAATAAGAGCACGGGTTACATCGTGTTTAGATGCATTTCTACGTCCCTTACCTTTCTTAGATGGTTCTGTTGTTAAGACGTTATTTTCTTTTTGAGCTTGAAAAGGTTGTTTATTTTCTTTTGTTTCTACTGCCATAACGTTGATATCGTTTAAAAATTTTTCTAAAAGTTTGCTGCCTTCGTCTAACAGGTCATCATCAGGACCCATTGCTCGATAGTCCTGATTAGGGGTCCAACCATAATCTTTTGCATGATGGAATAATGTACCAAGAGTTATACCACCCCCTTTAGTGAAAGATTCCCAGCGTCGTTGGCATTCACCATTTTGATATTTATCTGACTGTTTAGACCATTCATCCCATTCTTCTAATAGGGAATCATCAGCTGAATGTAAAGATTGTCCAACAGCAATCCAGATATCATAATCATCAGCAGCTTCTGGAGGCATTTTCCAGAGTGCTTCTTTAGCTTCTTTAATGGTTCTATCAAGGCCAATTTTACTATTGAACGCAAAGTTAGGACCAAATGTTCTGCTAACACCTTCAGCCGGCCTGCCTTGTAGGTTATTTTTTTTCTCAATACTTTTTAATATCCACCCTGGAATTTCAGGAAGCTGGTTGACAAATTGAAAATCTTCATCAGGCTTAGTGAAATATCCATCTGTATCAGGATGAAAACCCATCAAGACACCCTGATGACGTTTCCAAAGCACCTCAAGTTTTTCACGCTCTCCGTTTGCATGCCATTGGTATTTATTTCGAATGAATTTTTTCCAGTCTTTTTTAAGGACTTTGTAGAGTTTACGTTCTCGCCCTTCACGACCACTGAGAATTGTGAGCGTTTTAGGGAGAGCCGTTTCTATCGTCAGGCCGGATTCAATTTTAATTGTGTCATAAACAGTGGGGCCATCGACATCAACCCAGACTAAACCGTATGGTTCATTGTAAACAGGACCAGATATTAAACCAATACCTTTACAAGTACCTTTTTCGATTTCTTTTTTTATTTCTTCAATTGTTTGTGGTTTATTTTGCCAACCTAATAAATAAGGGTTTTTGTTATCGCCAATTGGAGTCAACGGCCAATCTACTGGGACCAAGCCAAGATTTATTTCCCCTGGTTGCAGAGATGTAGCTGACATGTTGCTCATGGTTCGATCTTTACTTTAAATGTTTTTTCTTGTTTTGTGGAATTTTTTGCTATTTCATAAGCATGTAAATGAGCGTTTGATGGCAGCAGAAAACAGTCACCATCGCCAGCTCTTAGCATAGCGTTGGAGATTGCTGTGATCCACTGCCCCGAGGAAATACGAATATCCATGGGGCCGCTCTGTTGTGTTCTAATATCTTACGCTGACCGAATCCAATAAAAATTAAGAGTTTGTTGTTTTATAAATAAAATTTATGTTTATATTTCTTAGCTTTAAAATAGATTTATAGAATGAGTTAGATCATGTCGTTTGGCGGTAAAGAGTTTCAAGCTTTAATTGATAAAATTTCTAATGTAGATTATTCAAATGCTAATGCTCTTAGCGAAAAAGCTTATGAAGATCTTAGGAAAAATCAAGAAGCTGATATTGATGCTCTTATGCTAAGGGCAAATGCTATAGATCCCAGAGGTGGCACACGGTTTGATTACGATGCCTTTATGGATGAAGCAAAAGACGACGATAATTATTATGCCACCGTTGCCCCTAAGGCAGAAGAAAAACGTCTTACATCTGATTACTTTAATGAGTATCTACAAAATTATTTCAACAATCCTATTTTTAAGTTTGAATCCAAAACAACAAATGCATAAATCAAATTAAATCTCGATCATATACAACACAGTTGTTAAGATCGCTGTAGTATTCATTAACTACTTTTAGCCATTTTTCTTGGCAGATATTTAAGTGGTTACGGGTAATTTTAAAAAGTTGTGTATCAGCAGGTGTTGACACAATGATTGCAGCTTGTTGCACTTTCATGTTGAGTGTTTGCTCAATACCTAAAGCATAAGCACCTAGCTGTAGACAGCACTTCTGAAATTTCATGTATCCGCTGAGACGGTCTCTCCATTCAGTACAACCTTTTTCTAAATCTTTAGGCCACCACCTGGAATAGGGTTTTACACTGGTTTTGAGGTCAGCAAGCGTCAGTTTGTTACCTGCTACACCAATGATGTCAGGTGATCCAACCCATGGTCTCTCTTCCTCGTCCCGTCCCCACACACGCCCGATACCGTCTTCGGATAAAGCAAACTGGTGGTCAGCACGCATCGGTGTTTCGGCCCAAAGCACCTCTTGGAATTGGTCGAGAATGTCTGGCATACCAGTCCAGAAATCTGCATACTCCTCAGGAACGTCAAAGGCTTCTTGTTTCAGGTACATCTCCATACAGTTATGTATCGCCGTACCACGTTCTGCTGCAGCTTCTTTAGCCCCTGGATTGTTTTTAGCCCACATCTCCAACTTTTTTTTGTTGGCTTCTGATGCAGTTTCAGAAATAATTGTAGTTACAGAAGCAGCTGGTCCAGTGTTAAATGGCGTTTCATAATGCCGTTTACCGTGGATTGTGACACGCGCGGGCTTGCTGTTTAAACGATTAAATTCATCTGGATCACGCTTATAGATATCAAAAACTGTCTCAGATTTTTGGTTGGTGTCCAAAGTTAATACTTATATATTAAGTTGAGTGTAGCGTATATCTTTTTTATTGCATGAGCCGTTTGGATCTTGTTGGTGTTCCAATTCTTGTCCAAGGTGAGAAGCTTTTGAGACACATCAAATCAATTGATGTGCCTGTCAAGCGCTACTACATTGTGGACAACTCAGAAGGAAAAGATCTTTCTGTAGAAGTAGCCATTGATCAGATTTGCGAAAACCATATCAATAAAAAATATCCTCATATTGAACAGGTTGTTGTAGTACAAAATAACCAGAACGCTGGCTACCCTGGCTCAGTTAATCAGATCATACGTGACAATACTGATTGTGCCCACTGGGTAATAACTGGCTTTGACTGGTGGCCAAAGCCTAATGAGTATAAAAAATTATTAGCACGTATTGATGATTTAGATGGCGCTTTCCTTGGTGCAGGCATGGATGCAATGTGCGGTTTTGTTTTTACACCTGCTTTATTAAAAGCCGTGGGTTTTTTAGACGAAAACTTTTTCCCTGGTTATTTTGAAGACAATGATTACCGTCGTCGTATTCAGGTAAGCTCTAATATCTTTCCAAAAATTCGGGTTGAGTCATTGCCATTAACAGCTGAACATGATAGATCAAGCACTTTAAATAGCTCAGAAGAGTTTAAAAAGAAAAATCAGTATACATTTCAGAAGAATTATGAGTATTATTTAAAGAAATGGGGCGGTGCGCCCAATAAAGAAATCTATGTCAAACCCTTTGACCTCCCTGTCGGAGTCGAATATTGGAACTTCGATCCAGAAAGAAGAGAAGAACTTCGTTGGTGAAAAAATTTTATTGAATTTAGGTTTACAACCTTTAGTAAATAATCTTTGTCGTAGCAAAGAAGCAGCTCTTGCAGCAAAACAGTATCCACTTTGCGCTTTAATTGATGGTGATTTAACAATTAAACTAGATACGGCAGTGCCTAGTGATGAATTGTACAAAGATTATTTGTACTTTAGTGGCATTAGCATGCCATATATTCAACATTGCCGTGCTCTTTGGCATAAGGTAGCTCATCTGAGACATGACACAATTATTGATATTGGTGGTAATGACGGAACTTTATTGAAAGCTTTACAGTCACAAACTGATGAAAAACTAAATTTGTATAACGTTGATGCTAGTCAAACGTTTCGTACGTTAAACGAAGAAGCTGGCATTACTTATATCAATGATTACTTTAATAAAGATACAGATGTGCCAAAAGCCGATCTTATCTTTACAACTAATGCGTTTCAGCACACTCCAGATGCAGTGAAATTTGTAGAGGGCATTGCTGAAAAACTTGATGGCACTTGGATTCTTGAGTTTCCGTATACGTTGCGAACGATTCAAACTTTACAGTTTGATCAGTTCTATCATGAACATTATTACTATTGGCTTGTCAAACCGTTAAAAAAATTATTTTCCCAATTTGGCCTTAAAATTTATCACGCAGAAGAGCAAGATATTCATGGCGGATCAATGCGCTTATGGGTAACAAATAAAGATGTTTATGCTGATACAGAACAAGCAGAAAAGTTTATTGCAGAAGAAGAAGCTTTTGATTACAATAGTTTTTACTCTAACTGTAATCTAAAGATGTTGGAGGATGCTGTTTTTTTAAATAAGTTAAAAGGTAAAACTGTATTTTTTGGTGCTGCAGCCAAAGGTTGTGTATACCTAAATGCTTTAAAAACTTACGGTTTTAATGGAGAAGATGCTTATATTGTAGATGACACACCTCACAAGCAAGGTAAATTTATTCCGGGAACTGGCATGAAAGTGCATAGTCGTGAATTTTTCTTGTCAGACAATCCAGATAATATTGTAATTTTGGCACATAACTTTGCTGGTTTTATTACACAATCTTTGCGTAAAAGCGGTTACAAGGGAAGCATTTTAACAATGCTTCCTAGTATTTATATTGATGAAGCATCTGATTGGGTGAAAGGTAGTAGTCGAGGAGGCTGCTCCTGAAAAAGCAGCTCCTGACCTCGACGCTTAGAAGCTGAAGTCGCCTCGTGCGTAGGTGACACTGCCCTTGGTGTTCTCCACTCCAGAGGAGGTGAAGGTGCCAAGGGTATCGATCGAGCCGTAGTTGGTCGACGCGGTCAGGTCAGCCTTGTTGCTGGTTAGCTCAGTGACTTGGGTCTGGTTAAAGGCGGTGCCGACGCTCGTGAAGATGTAGTTCAGGCGGGCGTACCAGCCGGCTAGCTTGTTGTAGTTGGCGGGGTAGCCGGTGACTCCGTTGGCTCGTGCAAAGTTGCCGAACTCCAGACTGGTCGGGCTGGTGGCGCCGGTCGGCATGTAGGTGTCTACGTCAGTGCTGCTGTAAATCAGCACGCCCTCGACGTAAACCTTGTAGGTGTCGGTGCCGGTGCCGTCATAAGTGACGACCACCAGATCACCCGCGTTGCCGATCAACCAGTTGTTGGTGGCGATGTTCCAGGTTGCGCCGTTGGTGCTGGTGCTGAACGGACCGCTTGTGGCGTTGCCGTAATGGATGTACTCGTAAGGCGAGGAGCCGATGCCGAAGCCGGTGATTGCGTTGACGAAGAACAAGTTGCTGTCGCTTGGCGCAAGCAGCTGACTGGCGTAACCGTTGGACACCCAGTCGTCGACCAGGCGGAAACCAAATGACCAGTCCTGAGTTTTGGAACCGAAGCCGTCAAACTCAGTGCTGGATGGCGTCAGCGTCAGATAATGCTGAGAACCTGCGCCCAAGCTGTAGTAAGCGACCAGCGGGAATTTACGGCCCAGCACAGAAGAACCGATGGCCGCGTCCTTCTGGCTGGTGGTGGTGATGATGTTGGTGTAGCTGCTCGGCATTGCCGCACCCTGGGTGGGGAGTGAGGTGACGCCGATAGCCAGGTAAACGCCTTCAACGACGTTGCTGCTGCTGACACGGAAGCCGATCAGCTTGTCCGTGGTGTACTCGTAAAAAGCAATCGAGTTGGCACAGTTGGCCTGGACACTGCCGTCGATGTCCCAGACATAACCGGAACCGTCGTTGGCAAATGCACCCTCAACTGCGATGTAGGTTGCAACGTCGCTGCTCGAATGGTTGACGCGGCCCTGCAAGCCGTCAATTCCGCCGAACATTGTGTTCTGGTTCAGCGTGAAAGCGTTTACGATGACGTTTAGCGTCAGCTCATCCGAGATGCCGAATGGCCACGCTGCACGGGCTTTGATCGTGTAGGTGCCGGGAGTGTTCTCAATGCCCCCAACCGTTCCAGCCGATGCGGCGGCGTTGTAGGTACCGGAAGTGCCGGTGTAGTCGTAAAAGGCGTAGCTGACACCCACCAAGTCGGAATCAACTGAAAGAGTCGTGCTCCACAGCTGGCCCTGATCGACTGGATCGGGATCGGAACCACTGAGAATCGGCTTGCGGATGTAACCCGCCTCTTCTGCCAAAGGCCGGCTGTTGATTTCTAGCTTTTGGTCTGTGGTGTTATACGAGAGCACAGCATCGCCCAGGTAGAGCGAGTTGTTATCCAAGTACAGATCACGCCATTTGTTGGTAGCGGAACCCAGGTCGTAAGTGGCGTCGGTGTCAGGGATCAGAGCGCTATTGACGCTGGTGGTCACGCTCAGTTGATCTGCCGTCAGCGCGGTGCCGTCAAACGTGACATTTGGGCTGCCAGCAAACGCTCCGTTGTTATTGAATTGGACTTGGGTGTCGGCGCCGCCAGGGGTGGTAGCACCCCCACCACTTGCGTTAACTTCGTCGAGGGTACCCGTAAATGGATTAAACTTGTAAGCCATGACTTAACTCTTTGTTACAGAAGTAAGATTACTGCTGCCGTCATAAGTCAAAACCAATGTGGCAACAGTTGTACCGCTAGATCCTCCGGTTTTATATACAACACCAGTCAAGTCGGTCCCGCTGTAAGTCATTCCGATATAATCATGCTGAGGAACCGAAAGTCCTGCAACAGTCTCAAGTGGGTCTCCGCTGATAGTGGAAACCTTATAGTGCGTAAATAATTGGTTGTCTTGCCATGCGTTTGGCATTGTCTTATTTCTATCTGTTAATTACATTTTAGCAGTAATTATAACTCTTGAGGAAATCAGCCTCTGATAAACTGAAATCATTGATTAAAAGTTATGTATACTCCTGATTTTCAAGCGGCTCCGCGTCGTACCTTTTGAATAGAATGAAGTTAGCCATTTTTTATCATGTGTATCCCGGTGGAAACAACTGGGAACACATGTTTTGTGAACAGATAGGTGCATTGCACATAAGTGGATTATTCAATGAGCTTCCTCACTTTCATATTGGTTTTAATGGCGACTGTTCTTTGTTGCCTTCTGCAGTGCAAGATTTTGCTGTGGAAAATCAAAACAAGAAAGAAGAAACAGATACCTTACGCGCATTATGGGAATGGTGCAAAAAAAATCCAGATGGATATGTTTTGTACATGCATACCAAAGGAGTCTCCCGCCGTAATAGTTACACAGAAGATTGGCGCCATTCAATGGAATACTTTTGTATCCACCAATGGAATCGTTGTGTGGAAGCTTTGGATGATTTCTATGAAGTGGCTGGGATTAATTGGCAAGAAGATACTTCCATGGGATATCATCCGCATTTTTCCGGAGGGTTTTGGTGGGCCAAGGCGTCGTATGTAGCCGTGAACTGCAAAGAAGAATACTTTGAACATCCGTTACGTTATATGCGTGAGTTTTGGATTGGCAGTGGCAGCCCTAAAGTTAAAAATTTTTGGGAAAGTCGATTAAATCGTACTGATAAAGCAATGCATTACTCTCAACCATACTCAAAAAAGATATATAGTAAGAATTACTTGAATGACGCTAAGTTAATGGATGCACCTTGCTGGGAACTTCCGGATCAAACCATTGTTTCAATTTTGGACAAACTTGAAATCAACGGTTTTAATTTCAAAGGTGGAACAGATAAAAATACGCTCCACAATTTCACGGGAATCTACGCGTATTTATTGGATCAATATCGGGACAGCAAAGGCCGTCTTCTTGAGATCGGCGTGCAGCATGGAGGGTCTTCGTTGTTATGGCATGAGTATTTGCCTGAATTTTTTCTTGACCTTGTTGATACGCAAGATATTGTGCCAGATAAAATTTGGCATAATATGGATCCAAAACGTTATGACTTTTACCAAGCAGATGCTTATTGCAAGTCTGCGTTAGATGTATTTAGTGAATTTGAGTACGATATTATTATTGATGACGGACCTCATACACTTGTGTCTCAGCAGTTTACTGTGCAGCATTATTATCCTCTTTTGAAATCAGGCGGTGTTATGGTTATTGAAGATATTCAAGATGTTCATCATTTAGATGCATTGACTAGTTGCGTAGCCAAAACAGATAGAGATGGTATACGTATTTTTGACGTACGTGAGACTAAGGGTCGCTACGATGATTTAATTTGGGCTATTATTAAACCGTGACTATGTCGAAGTCACATATTTTTTAGTAAACAAAACTGTCAAAGAAGAAACGGTTTACGGAATAATAGAGGGCAATTAGCCCTCTTTTTTGTTATTATTTTTTTAACAAAGATAATCTCGTGGCATCTAAAGAAGCGAATTTAAAATACCGTTATGGAATTACATTAGTTGATTACAATACGATGTTAAAAAAACAAGACCATCGATGTAAGATTTGTGATGTAGAAAATACTTGTTTAGTTGTTGATCACTGTCACGCGTCAGGTGCTATAAGAGGTTTGTTATGTAACAATTGCAATAAAGCACTTGGATTTTTTAAGGATAGTCCTGAGAGAATGGTTAAAGCAGCTGATTATATTAATGAAAACAAAACAGAAACAATTAACGGAATTTCATCAAAAGATTGTAGCAACATGGACAAGTTGCATGGTGTTTATGTTACAGGGACAGTTGCATCTAGTAACAATAGGTCATGCAATAACAGCCCTAAAGGTATCACTAGCATCGGCCCTCGTGTATCTTTTATTGGTCCCTTTCTTGAAGATTTACAAGTCTTGGGAACAAGCTCTACTGTTAGTGGGAATAGTGACAATTGTTGATTGGCAAGTGCATCCATCTCATTTTGGAAATGAGTTTAGCGAAGCACTTGCAACAGCCGTGGTAGCAGCTGGATTCAGCCTTGTCTTAAAGTTGCTTTGATAAACCAGCTAGCTTTAAAGGACACTTCAACTAAATGAGCCATGTAATTTTCTACATCAATAGCATCAAATTTTTTAGCAGTTTTAGCAACTTTCTTTGACATAAAAGCAAAATCTTCTAGGTTATCTTTGTAAACAAGAAGCATTCCTTTAGGGTCATAAGATTCAACATTCTTAAACTTTTTATAAGCACTCATCAATCCTTTTTGACACATGAAAGTCATGTAATCCATTGATCGTATAAGCTCTCCAGTTTTATCAAAGTGATGTTGATGCATTTCATATTCATCTTTAAGGAATGCATGGATACCTGTAAAGTTTGCACCCTCATAATTAAGGTGAATTAAATGCGATTGAATACGAAGCTGTTCACTAAAGCTGAGGAGTTGCAGCATTTCTGCAATAAGACGACCAGGGCCTTCTCCTTTGGGTTTAGGTTGAGCATTGTTTTGCACTGGTTCAATCTTCTGCTGAAGACCTTGTTCTGTTTCTGGTGCAGAAGTTCCGCTATACATGAATTTACAGTCTTAATATTATTCATTTTAAAATAAAGAGTATAAGATAGTAAGTTTCATGGCTCAGATTCGTTATACAAATGATTTAGGCAACGGTCATTCTGGCTATGTCAATGGGCCTATTCCTGTTGCAATTGAAAGTGGTAGCTTAGCTCTTTCTGGTGAAGTACAGATTAACCCAGCGGGCACAACAGCTGCAGATGCTTTTGGTCGTTTACGTGTTTCTGATCCTTATACTTTATTTGATTCAAGTCATCGTTATCAAGATAATGGTTTATGGGCCACAAGTACTGCAACAGGAGAAGCTACTTTTGATGCTAATGAAGGTTTAGTTAATTTAACTATTTCAGGTGATGGTGCTGCACAGTTTGTAAAGCGTGAAACTTATAAAGTATTTTCTTATCAGCCAGGCAAGTCTTTACTGGTAATGAATTCGTTTGTAATGGATACAAAGAATTCATCTCTAACACAAACTGTTGGTTATTTTAATGATGAGAATGGTATTTTCTTAAAAGTCAGTGGCAGTAATACTTATATTGTTAAACGCAATTATACAACAGGTTCAGCAGTTGATACTGAAGTAGCACAAACCAGCTGGAACAAAGATGTATTTGATGGGTCTGGAAGTGAAGACAACCCTTCTGGTTTATCTTTGGATTTAACTAAATCTCAACTCTTGTGGATGGATTTTGAGTGGTTAGGTGTTGGTTCTGTTCGCGTTGGTTTTGTTATTAACGGTATTTTTTATGTTGCACATACTTTTAATTATGCAAATCTTACTGATTCAACAAGTGCTTACATAACTACTGCATGTTTACCATGTCGTTATGAGATCAGTGGTTCGGCTGATATGAGCGGAACTAAAACATTAAAACAAATTTGTTCAACTGTTTTATCAGAAGGTGGTTATTCATTAGATGGTCGTAAAGATTCAGTTAGTGTACCTCTTTCTACGCCAACTGATTTACCTGTTGCAAATACATTTGAACCAGTAATTGCTCTTCGTTTAAAATCTACTCGCCTTGATGGCATTAGTATTATCAAAGGATTATCAACCCTTGGCCTTACTTCAAATTCTAATTATCAATGGTTTTTAAGTAAGGGAGCAACAATTTCTGGTGGCACATGGTTAGATGTAAACAGTAACTCTAATCTTGAATATAATATTACAGCTACAGGCCTTAGCGGCCAGGAAAGATTACTTGGTGGTTTCTTTTCATCATCAAATCAATCAAGTACTGGTGCCCAATTAGCAGAAGGTAGTTTACTTCGTTATCAGTTTGAACGTGATAGTTTTACTAATACTCCTGTAACATATGTTTTAGAGGTTGCAAGTGACAATGCAGGAGCAGATGTTTATGCTCTTTTAGATGTAGAAGATATAACTTATTAATAGTTAGTTTAAATAAGAAATAAACTTATTAAAACAATTGATGTTTAGTTTAAATAAGAAATGAATTTATTAAAGCAGTATAAAAAATTACAACGACTTAATGTAAAAGCAGAGCAGTGTTTGTCTAGAAAAGAAGCAAAGGAGGTTTTACGTAAAGCAAACAAAGCTCAGTGTAAAATTGACTTTGCCTCTTATTATGGATCAACATACAAAAGATAATTGGAAAAAAATTAAAGCCCACTTAGAAAAAGTAGGCCAGACAGATAACATGTTTTACAAAAGGGCTATAGCAATTGTTGCTAATCAAAAAGATCCCTTGGAGGAGCTCCAGTTACCAAAAATTGAAGATCCTGGAGAGCCTTAAGTTCTTTTTTATGCCAAGCCATTTGATTATTAATGGCTTGGTTTAAAGCATCATAAATATCTTTACCAGTTAAAGTTTCTGTTGCTTCACTGATAGTATCTTCAAGATTGTTAGTAATTCGTTTTTTAAAATCAGTCATGAAACTCAGTGATGAACGGTTCAGGTTCACATGCATTTGATTCTACTGATGTAGTTTTTTGTTCTTCTATGAATTTTTTAATTGCTTCTTGTCGTTCAAAGAATAGATTACGGCAATAAGGACCAGCTTCTTTTAAACAAAATTCTTTCCATAAACCAGTGTAAAGACCGTTGGTACGAGCAGAACAACGGTAACAATGCTCCATAAATTCAGCTTTACGTTGCTCGGCTTTTGCATCCCATTTGTATAAATAATCTGTGTTCATACTTCTGAACCAATAAGCTCTACAGATTCTACATCAGAAAAGATTCCTTTAACATCATGTTCCCTAAAGTCTGTTAAAGCAACGTGTAGATCATCATGGATGATTTCTGCAAATTCTTCAGGAGTTCGCCCCTGGAATGGGTCGTACTCAACTTCAAACTCAAGCCATAACTTGATTTGAGCAATTGGTTTTGACACAGTTGTTAGATAGTTTTAGTAATTATATTACTGATCAATTAAACGTTCAAGTGAATGGACTTTTGATTGTTCATATTTCCCAAGTTTGTCCTGGATAACATTTGAATAACTAATGGCAGCTTCTACAATTTCTTCTGCATCTAAAGAAGAAGAGATACTTGAATTAGCAAGCAGGCCAGCTACAAGTGTAGTGACCTGCCATTCCATGCGTCCACCAAGGAAAGCATTGAGGGGTGTACCACCTTTTGTAAAGTTATCGAGGATGTAATAAATATGTTCCTCAAAATTTTTAGAATTCATGATACACCCTTTTTATTCATTATGTCATATAAAACCAATAAGCATTAGCCGCATTGGTGTGGTAACGTTTAGCATTAATTAGTTTAATGCGACGTTCATATAGTGTGTCAATTTTAGATTCGTTATAAGGAATCTCTTGACGTTTTTCAAGATCAATTTCAGATGTTAGTGCATCCATTTGCATTTCAATGTCAGACACTGCATGCTCATGGCATTGCATTTTAATCTTTGCATCTTCAATAGATTGTGGAGCATCCAAACTTTGATAAAAGTTTTTTTGCAATGAAGGATGGTATTTAGTCCAGCTCATTTTTTTGGAGTAATCGTTTTGTTGTGATTCTGAAATTTGTTTTGACTTTGATCCCTGGGGGCAGTATTGAACCACTTGCATAGGCCTCTTTGATTGCTTCTGGGTTTGGAATGAGCTTGGACTTAACCTTTTTAGTTGTCCGTAAGATTTTGCTGTCATTAACTGATTTGCAAGTAGTAACAGTAGTGGACTCTTCGACCATAGCGTACTTTTGCTGGTCTGCAGTATCCCATTCTTCTACAGGGACAAAAATTTCTACCGTAGGCTCAGGCAACGGACTGACATTAAACTGATAATTTTTACCAATGATTTTATTGTCATTAGCAAAACCACGACGCCTGATTTCAGTTAGTATTGAACGTAAAGCTTTGACTTCTGATTCATGATGCTTGATTGCATCATCAATCATTTTCTTTTCTTCTTTACCAACTTCAATCATTTTTTGATGTTGGGTTATGTAGTAATGAATGCCATCAATCTTGCTAGAACGGAGCCTGGCACAAGACTCAAGCTCAGCGATTGCGAGTTCTTGAGATTCAGGAGTGAGTAAAGAGAGACTGCTTGACAGGGCAGCATAGTGCTTGAACAACTCAAAGGTGTTTAATTTATCAAGCTTGGTCTGTGTGATTTGTTGCATTGGATTCAGAAAAGAGAAGTGATGTAATTGACTGCCATGGCAACACCAAAAGCAATTAAGCTAGAAGCTACTTCAGATACGAAAGTAGACACATGAGATGCAATGAAAGCAAACATTACTTTTGTTTAAAGGCGTGAATGATTTGGGTTAATGCGGTGTGAGGAAAAGGGACAAAACCCCTCTCGATCATTGAATCGAAGAGACTCCATGCGTGTTCCTCAGTAAATTCTTCTTCTGGTTTGTAGGGCCTCCAGCATTTCAGAGGCGCATTTTGTCCATGTTTTGTGTAGAGGATTAGAAATTTACCATGCTCTGCACCGATTGTTGGTGGTGCATAGTACCAAGCTACAGCTTGCTCAGCAACGCTGCCACGACATGTACCAATAAGTTCACTGCGCTTTACCAGAAGACTCCTATACCTGGCAAACCAGGTCATGTGCTTACATGTTGGCTGGTAACCAGGGATTTCTGCTTGCAGCTGAGGCAAAATATTAAGTTGCCTTTGGAATGAACCACAGCTACAGAAAGGCTCTGGCTTTTCCTCTGGATCATCTGTAAGAGAGGTTTCAAATTGAGACTTGGTTTTACCATCAGGAGAAATGATATAACCAAGGTCAAACATGTTTAATGCAGCTTTAACTTTTTCTTCTGAATCAAGAAGACTGAACTTATCAATCCAACGTCGTTGCGCTTGTGCATTAACTAGAGCTGCACTTTGTCTACTTTGATAATGCCATCCTTTAAACAGGATGTAACAGTTATTTTTCCAGATGCTTGGTCCTCTGTAATTGGGTCCGAGATAAGCAAAGAAATGGGGCAGTCGTTTTGTAAATTCCTGAAAGGCTGATCGTACATTAGCAACAGGATAAACTTGCTCAGTCCCATCATTCCTGACAACAACAACATCATTGTTGTTTGAGCAGTGAATCCCAGCAATATCTGTATCATCAAATTCAGGAAATGCACGACGAATGTTTGAACGAGAATAAATGAGAGCTTGACCCTCATTTAATGTTTGCAATTGTGTAGTCATGATTAGAATGAGAACAAATTAAATTGAATGTGATGTTGAGTTTTGAATCGAGTCCAGAAGAAGAATTCTGGAAAGAGCGGATGATCCGCTACATCGATGACTGTAGCTCAACAGAGGAACTAAAGCAAGTGGCTACACTTTTAGTAAAGATTGCAGCTACAAGGCAGGCCGTAATAAAAGGCCTAGTGCGAGACGCACTAGACCAGATGACAACTGAATTTAAAGACTGGAACTCAGAACTCGGAATCAGCGCCGAATGAATCACGTCCTGCTTTAGGCAAGACCTTGACTTCTACGGTTTGTTCTTCTTTAGAGACTCGGGACTCTGGAAGAATATTGACACCTTCCGTGATCCCATACGCACCATTGAGCCGACTAGCGTCCTGCTTGGAGTGCTGGTTGATGTAGTCGTGATACATTTCTTGGAATTTCCAGGTGCTTTCTCGGTCATCATCAGGAATGGAAAGTTGATCAAGTGATGCAATTGCTTCGTCTTGATTTGAGTAATCAGGGATGTTGAATTCTTCAACAGCACAGATCTCAACATTGTTTGTACCACGCATATCACTGCTTAACGTGGGACAGAACACAGTAGTTGCATAGAACTGTTCGTTGAACTGCAAAGGAACTTCAGAGTTAAGTGCTTTGGATAAACACTTAGACATTTCTTTTTCGAATAACCTAATCTTTTCAGAAAGATCCGTACCATTAAGTCCTTTAAGAGTTAGGACCATTGGAATTTTATGAGCACGTTGGTTCTCCTTGGTAAGGATGTAAACCAAGTATTTAGTACGTACAGAGTACTTACGTTTGTACATTTCATTTTTACTAGCTGCTAAATCAGCTGCAGTTTTATCTGCATCAAAAAGCTCTTTAACTTTTGGGTCTTCAAAAGTACCAATAATTTGACGCATCCCAAATTGTTCTTCTATCATCAATGGAGAACGCAAAAGGATTTGAACACGTGGCTTTTGGAAATTAATTCCAAGTTCTTTAGATGTATTAGGTGGCATTCCAAAGAGTTGTTCATAGTCAAAGATGACTGAACCTTTTTCAAAATCTTCTTCGGTTGCAGTCCAGCCACAGCTATCAAGGTCACTATTACGAACAAACCAACCACGTTTCTTTGATTTATTAAGAGGTTGAATTGTTACCAGACCTTGGTAACCAGAAACAAAACGTTTGTCATTGAACATCTGGAATGAATCCAGTTTGCGTTTGGCTAAAGACGAGGTCATAGTCAGGGTTTAGTTCAGGGTATAAAAAGCCTGGGTCTTACACCGAAAGGATGCCCAGGAAAGTGTTGTTAGTTTAGCTTAGAAAGGAGCTTCGTCATCATTGCTTGTTGGAAGATCAGGCATTCCCCATGGCTCTGGCACTGCAGCAACAGCAGCAGGAGCTGGTACTGCTATGGCATCTTGATGTGGTGATTCATCTTGAAGTGTTTGGCCACCCCAAAGAGATACAGGTTTGCTTTCAGAACTTAACTCAGTACTTGATTTAATTTTTTCTTCTTGATTTCTTGGAGCTAAGGTCATTCCATATAGTTGAATCTTAGTGTTGACATATGTTTGACCATCTTTGGTGTAATTATCAGTAACAAACTTTCCATAGATAGTAAGACCAGTTCCTTTCCTGGTCATGTCAAGCAATAGATTTGCTTGGTTATATCTATCATCTGCTTTATTAATTGCATAAAAGTTAAACAGATCTGCTTGTTGTTTACCAACAGCAACAGATAATGTTTGATTGCAAATAACAAAACCAGACGGTGTCATGTTGTATTGTTTTTTATCTGATGGATCAATGTTTTTAATGCAACGTCCAGATAAAATAACTTCATTAATGATTGGAAAAGTCTCTGGCGAAACAATAGCAATTGATCCACCATTCAAAGAATAAGCACGTGCCTGTAAGTCATGACGTACTTTTGCACCAGCAACAAAAAGATGCATATCTTTTTTTACTGATTGCATTACACGTTGTTTTTCAGCTGACCCATAGATATTTAAAGTCATCGGAGTAGGAGCTTTATTTCCTACTGGAGGAAGCATCACATCACAGACAACGTTTGTCCGTGATGAATCCACATAAACTTCTCGGGGATCACTTGTTGTTTGAACGGACAAATAAACTTTGTTCATTTTTGAAAAGGTTTGTTCAAAGAGTCTAGGGCTTACGCAACAGTGACTAGGATGTTGCTGCCTAGATTTTAATGTGTATTAAACCAGTTGTAGCCAGTCTTTGCATCGCCTTCAATCTTACAGCGAAAGCCGTAAAAATTACCAGCATCAACAAAAGCCTGGAGAACTAGATCAATAATTTGTTTTTCTAGTCCAGGTGCACATGACAACTGGATTTCATCATGAATCATGGCATGTTGATGCCAGTCTTTACCATAAACAAAACCATGGTTTTTTAATGCATCATGAGCATTGATCACTACTTGTTTCATTAGAATTGCACCAGCAGATTGCAAAAGTACATTCAATGCTTTGAAGTCAGATCTGCAATAAAGAGGTCTGCGATCTAACCCAAGTAAGTATCCACGTTCTTTTAAATTTTTGTTGAGTGTTTCTTTAAGTTTTTGTAGTGCAGGAATGTTTGAGTAGAAGGAATCGATGGCAGATCTCCCCATTGTTCTGAGTTTATCTTCATCTTTTTCTTCTGGATTGATGATGCTACCAGCCTTAAGGTGACCACAGCCATATAAAATCCCATACAAAAGGCGCTTACTAATATCTCGCGAGGAAACTCCAAACATTTCTTGATTGTAAGTGTGGATGTCTTGACTATCATCGATGACGACATTTCCGTATTCACCATGATCCCAGATTGCAAGATATCCTGCAAGACATCGTAATTCAAGTGCTTTGGCATCTGCTCCAATAAGAACCCAATCATCAGGTGCATGGAAGAGTGAACGACACTCTTTTCCATAAGGGGAATAAGCCGCTGGTACTTGACCCATATTGGGGTTCCTATGGCTTGCTCGCCCTGTAATGCAACCATTGGTAATAAGATCACCATGCATGTAACCTTCAGGTGAGACTAGTTTGAGCCAAGCGTTTTTACCTTCTTTGATCTGGCCTAAACGTTTTTTAAGTAGCATGTACTCAGCCAAAGGTTTAGCCTCTGGGTAAGGAAGCTTTTCTAATACGTCATCATCAAGAATTGCATTACCTTTATCTGTAACACTAGTTGGCTGCCAATTGTATTTAGCCTTTAAGCGATCAATAATTTGTTGTCTGCTACCTGGATTAAACTCTTCTTTTCTTACTTTTTTAAATGGTACACCTTTGATATAGCCACGTTTTGCATTATTGACTTTAGGTGTAAACCATTCTTCATGCTCTATAGGTGGAAAAATTTCTTTTAACTTTGCTTCAATCTCTGTTTTTCTTCGCTCCAAACCATCCACAAGATTAAGGCATTGATCAACATCAAATGGAAAGCCAGATCTAATTTGTCTTTCAATTGCATGAGCAAAGTCATGCTCCAATTGATAAGAAGATTCTGCGATAGTTTGTTTTTGAATGTGTTGAAAAAGTCTATGCGTGACGTTGACATCTTGGACGCAGTTATGCATTGGGTAACCATCAAGCACAAATGTACCAGAATCTGTTGTTAGTTTTACAATTACGCCTTTCCCAATACTTTTAATGTCGATTACTTCGTCAACAAGGCATGTGGATTTAATTTCCATTCTGCCCATTTGATTAAAGTTAAATTTATTGATTAAACGCTCAGGTCTAATTTTTCCAAGGAACTCAATCTTTGAGTATTGATTTCCGGTAAAACGCAAAGATAAACAATCAGAATTCTTTTTAATAATGCGCTTTATACAATCCTTGTTGTATTTCTGTTTTAATAACTGCTCAAGTTTTGTCATCACTAAACCTGGCCGTTGTGCGATAGTAAAATCTACACGGCATTTAGAAATACTTCCTTCACCATCAAACATACCAGCAAGCCAGCCTGCCTCTTTTGAAACATCTTCCTCCCAAGTTTCAAAAAAACGCGGGACTTTTGAATAGTAAGCTTTGTCTGTTCTAAGATTTTGTGTCTCAATCCAATTGCCCTGTAGATAACCACTATCTTTACGCTTATGTGAAGTAAGCCACCGGTGCTCTTTAGTCACCTGGAATTTTTTGCCAGATTTTAAAGTAACTTCAAAAAGCTCTGCCTCATCAAAATTTTTCACAAGGACTTTAGTTGCTTTGAATTTTCTGTTTGGTCCGTATTCATCGAAACCAAGAATAGTATCACCAACATTAATAGAACCGCATTCGACCCAGCGCAAATCATCTCGTAGCACTTTATGATGGGGCGCCATGCAGTAGTCAAGCATCTCTTGTGAGTATTGAGAGAAGTCTTTGAAATCGATCTTGTTATCACTGAGTCGATAGCCCCAGGCTTTAAGACCAGCTGATCCTCTAAGACCAGGTGGCACCGCATGGTAGTGATTGAGATCAAGGTCGAATAATTTTTCTTTTGGCCAAATGAGTCTTGTGCAGATGAGTGTGTCGATGACATGTTGTTGTTTGTTTAGTAAGTCAGGATAAAGCTTACGGATAACAGGAATGTCGTAGAAAATTATGTTATGACCGATAAGTACATCAGCATTAGCGATAAGCTTGAGAGCACTGTCAATAGAGTCAGGCCCAAAAGTAAGAGTTTGTTTTCGTGTGACATCGTAAAGAACGATGCAGAAGATTTCATTAACGTCATCATACAAACCATCAGTCTCTAGATCAAATACGTACCAATTTTCATCGGAAGAAACGGGCCTCAGGGCAAACTTGCAGTCCTTTACTTGAGAGGCTTTCATCATTTTTGTTAATCCATTTAAGGATATTAACAGCTCCTGTTTTGTTTGGAGAACAGAATGCGTTAGAGATTTGAGAGTCTTTGAGAATTTTGATTAACTCAAATTTATTCTCTTCAACATTAGGACGTACGGCGTAAGGCACACCATCGATATAAGTTGCAATCAAGTACGACACAAAAAGAATGCGGGACGAATAAAGAATATCCATCCCACAAATAAAAGCAACCTTTTATTTAGAATATCCTGTCCAAGTTCCCTGACTTTTACGTTTGCTTAATGCTTTGCTTGCA
>Ga0208547_1000374_pt1 | contig 25607 bp, 26 predicted proteins | sample DEB08_DNA_5_FD_185501 | JGI IMG/M metagenome (GOLD analysis project Ga0208547, IMG submission 185501) | Aqueous microbial communities from the Delaware River and Bay under freshwater to marine salinity gradient to study organic matter... | ecosystem: Environmental > Aquatic > Marine > Coastal ...
GAACCCGGTTGTCATGCAGATATGGTTATCCTGCAGGCCTGTGACGCTATAGAGGCTATTCGCTTACGGGCCAATCGTCTTTTTGTGATCCGACGTGGTCAGGTGCTCGCCAGCGCACCCGAACTATTCACTGAAGTGACCTTGGGTGATGAAGTCAATTCGGTGGGTTTTCGAACGACCGAGCTGCCCACCTAAAGAAGCCTGAGCGGCCGAGATTGAGCGAACTTTGGCAGAAGGAGGAAGTCTTGCAAACCCGTTATAGGGCTTCTATTAGACCAAGCGCCCTCATGCTTCTTCTCATAACGCTCGCTGCAGGATGCTCTGGGTCAAATTCGTCTGGAGGACTCACGCTAGACCCTAACCTATCAGGTGCCAGATCGTGGTCGGAAGACAACGGTTCGGGAACCTGGGGCAAGTTTCACATCCACGGTTTATCAAAACCGGAACTTGTTTCTGTGGTCAGCGCGGGAGGGGGTCACCCCGTCCGTGCCGGTGCACAGAGTATCCGAATAGAGCGTCGCGAGGGCAGTTGCGTCGACCAAGACTGCGTTAACCAGTCGGAACGGACCGAGATCACCCCCGAGGGGTTAGAGCGTAACGGCGACAATACCTGGTACGCGTGGAGTATCTATCACAAGGATTACGTTTGGCTTCAAAACGGTGTCTCGCCCTGGGAAGGTCAATTCAAAGCTTTAAACGGCCCTATGGTCATGCAGTTCGTGATGGACGAAGATCGTGGGATGGGGGCCACTTTTGATCACTTCGAGGGATGGCGGCCAAGACCTGTCGTGAGCAGAAGCCAGATCAATAACCGCTGGCACGACATTCTGGTTCACGCGAAGTGGAGCTCAGGACAGGATGGGCTTATCCGGGTTTGGGTAAATGGCCAGTTAAAGGTCGAAAGGCGGGGCAAGAATTTTGCGGGGGATTCACTTCTCTTTCGAGTCGGGATCTATGCGCCGCAGATCAATCGGGCGGGTAGCCGGCCTACGCAGGTAGTCTATGTTGACGAATTAATGCGAGGTCCCACGTGTCAAAGCGTCAGCCAGTTTATGGCGTGTCCATCGGGTTGAGTGCACCCACGCTAAGGGGAGCTGAAAAAGCTCACCACCCTTCGTAAGCGGATAAAAAGCGAAAATCTCCATTTGCCTGTAACGGCAGGAACGTTTGTAGGGCTAGATTCCAGAGTGCTTTTTTGCCTGTTTTTAAAGATCACTCTGGGGATTAGATTTTTTGCGGAGCTAGGGTTAAGATGAGTGAATCTACAATTCACCTCTTCTCCAAAAGAGTTTAGTTTTTATAAACAAAGAATCAGGGAGTTAGAAAAGATGACCCAGTCTAAATGTACTGCACTTCTAATAGGAATGTTTTTGTTACTCGGAGTAGTAATCTCTCCTCTCGTGCAAGCGCACAAAGTAGAAAAAGAGGAGGAAGAGAAGGTGCTTTTACGAATGGGTTGGAAGGCGTTAAATGCCGAGCAAATCCAAAGTCAATTTGTTGGAAAAACTTTTACGGTTAACCAAAAGAAGACGGCTAATCAAATACCAATTTATTTAAAAGAAGGCGGCACGCGCTGGCTGCAGTGGAAAGATAAGACTTATAGCACGCCTTGGAAGATTGAGAATGATCAACTCTGCATGGATAGCCTCAGGGGCGGCACAGACTGTTTTGCCGTACTAGAGGCGACCGATTCTTCCGGGGCGCCGATGCAGTTTCTCTGCTCAAAGATTTCTGGAAAGGCTAATTACAAACTCGATTATTGTTATTGGCACATTCATGAGATTCTCGAAGGTAACCCCAAGAATCTTAAATAATCCTAACGGCCCTTCGGGGCCGTTTTTTTATGGGTTTAGGTTTTGTCATCGTGGTCAGATTCTGATCACCGAGTAAATTACTCATCCAAATTTAGGCGCCAGGAAAGAAGTGACTAGGCAATGGTCGGGGTGAGAGGATTTGAACCTCCGGCCCCTGCCTCCCGAAGACAGTGCTCTACCAGGCTGAGCTACACCCCGATGATGAGTAGGCAAAAAGCTCGGGACGTCTAAAAGGTTCGGGAGACCGAAAAGTCCGCAAGCTGGCCAAGAGCAGTTCGGTATGGTGACTCCGGAAGTGTCTCCAGACACCGCTTCGCCATGGTGGCGTGCTCTTTCGCCCGGCCGAAAGTGTACGCAAGCGCGCCCGTGGATTCAATGATCTGGCGAACTTTTTCGAGCCCATCTCGCCCGCCGGTCTCAATGGTCCGCCTGAGGAACGCCTGATCCGATTCCTCCGCCCGTTCGAGCGCATAGATCAGGGGTAGGGTGGTTTTGCCCTCGGCAAGATCATCACCTGCATTTTTTCCCATCTCATCTGCGCTGGCGCTGTAATCAAGCGCATCATCAATCATCTGAAACGCCATGCCCAGGTTTAACCCAAATCCGCCAAGCGCTTGTTCTGTGGCTGGCCCAGCGTCAGCCAACACGGCGCCCAAACGTCCTGCGGACTCAAAAAGCCGCGCGGTCTTGCGATTGATCGTCTCAAGGTAATGTGACTCGGTTGTTTTTGGATTATGCGTGTTGAGCAACTGCATCACCTCACCCTGCGCGATCGCGTTGGTGGTCTCCGCCATGATATCCATGACGCGGGACTTTCCGACCGCAACCATCATCTGAAATGCGCGGGAGTACAGGAAGTCCCCCACCAATACCGAGGCGGCGTTGCCCCATAGCTCGTTTGCTGTCTCTCTGCCTCGTCTAAGTGCAGAGTCGTCCACGACATCATCGTGCAGGAGGGTAGCGGTATGGATAAATTCGATCACGGTCGCAAGATCGATATGGGCCGTGCCGCGGTAGTCGAGGGCATGGGCGCTTAGCAGCACCGTGACGGGGCGCAGCCGCTTGCCGCCGGCCGCGACGATGTAGTGACCAATCTCCTGAATCAGCGCCACATCTGAACTGAGCTGGGCCTGAATATGTCGATTGACAGCGCCCATATCGTTTTCGACAAGCCCGATGGCGTCCCGCAAAAGCGCGTCGCTTGAAGCTTTCTTGAGCTTGGAATTCAGATGAATGGGCTGAACCTTGGCCATAAGGCGATATTACCCTGCGACGTGTTAGCTACGTGAGACCATGAGCGGTCGTTTTATTGACCAATAAGGGCCTATCGCCTAAAATTCGCGGCCTTCCGGGACAGGTCGACGTCGGCCACCCGACCCGGGGTACACCCGTAGATATATTAATTTAGGTGGCTTTAATCATGTACGCAGTGGTGCAAACTGGTGGCAAGCAGTATCGACTAAGTGTCGGAGACAATCTTCGAGTGGAAAAACTCGCCGGTGAGCCCGGAACCCATATTGATCTTCCCCAGGTCCTGATGATCAGCAATGGCGATCAGGTGTCGATCGGCAGCCCGGTACTTGCCGGAGCGTCGGTCAAGGCAGAGATCATTGGTCACGGGCGGGATAAAAAGATCCGCGTCTTCAAGATGAAGCGGCGAAAGAAGTACCGCCGTACGCAGGGGCATCGACAGGCCTATACGCAACTACGGGTCACTGAAATTAATAGCTGATTCTGTCGCGTGCTTCGAATCGAGGCGCGCGCGGATCAAGAGCGAAAGGCGTTAAGAGAGCCAAGAGGGTATAAAAAATGGCACATAAGAAAGCAGGCGGTAGTTCGAGAAACGGTCGCGATTCCGAGTCTAAAAGACTAGGGGTAAAACGGTATTCCGGCGAAAGTGTGCTCGCGGGCAATATTCTGGTTCGCCAGAGAGGCACCGCCTTTCATCCGGGCTTGAATGTGGGTATCGGCAAGGACCACACGCTTTTCGCGTTAGCGGAGGGCAAGGTTGATTTCAGTATCAAAGGTCCAAAAAATCGCCGGACGGTGAGCGTACTGACCGGTCAGTAGACGCCCGACACCGTCCGTAGAAACCCCGCTGCTCAGGCGGGGTTTTTTTTCGCAACCCAACACACCGTGAAATTTGTCGACGAAGCGACCATTACCGTTCAGGCGGGTAATGGCGGCAATGGGGCGCTAAGCTTCCGTCGCGAAAAGTTCGTCCCCAAAGGCGGTCCGGACGGCGGTGATGGCGGACGCGGAGGAGACGTTGTTCTGGTCGCCAACTCGGGACTGAATACGCTGGCTGATTTTCGTTACACGAGAAAGTTCAAAGCCGGCACGGGTCAGCCCGGCGCCGGGCGAAACTGCTCCGGCGCGGCCGGTAAAGACTGCATCGTGCGGGTGCCTGTAGGGACGCTAGTCTATTCGGAGGAGACGGGTGAGCTGCTGGCGGACCTTCGCGAGGACGCGCAGACCTTCAAAATTGCTGCCGGCGGGCGCGGCGGGGTAGGCAACGCCCGGTTCAAATCCTCTGTCAATCAAACGCCTCGGCGTACGATTCCTGGGGGCGAAGGGGATCGTCGAGTGGTCCGCATGGAGATGCAGGTTCTGGCGGACGTTGGGCTATTGGGGCTTCCCAATGCCGGAAAATCCACCTTTCTGGCGCAGGTCTCCTCAGCCACTCCCAAGATCGCCGATTACCCTTTTACCACTCTGCACCCGCAGTTAGGTGTGGTGGATGTGGGTTTGGGCGCTAGTTTCGTGGTGGCGGATATCCCAGGGTTAATCGAGGGGGCTGCTGATGGCGCGGGCCTCGGCATCCAGTTTCTAAAGCACCTGCAACGGACGCGATTGCTTCTTCATATCGTTGACATTAGCGATCTCGCTCAGCTTCCCCCCGAGGCAGCGATTCAGTCGGTGGTCGGAGAGCTTCGTGCCTTTGATGTAGAGCTGGCATCGCGCCCTCGATGGCTGGTATTCAACAAGGCCGATACGCTTCCTGCCGACCAGGCGCAGCTTATCTGTGAGCAGTCGCTGCGAACGTTAGCCTGGAACGCGCCCTGGTTTTTGATTTCCGGCGTCAGCGGACAAGGTTGTAAAGCGTTGTGCCAGAAGATTTGGGTAACCTTAGGTGAAGATGATGACGCTCTCGACTGACAAACCAGGGCGTAGCCAGCGCTGGGTAATCAAGTTAGGCAGCGCGCTGCTTCGTGGTGACGACACGGGTCTCAATACTGACCTTATTCGCTCGCTTGCACACGCATGTGTTGAATTACGCGGGCAGGGAATCGACGTCGTGTTGGTTTCCTCGGGCGCTATCGCGAACGGCATGGCTCGCCTGGGTTGGAGTGCTCGTCCGTCGGAATTACCCCAACTTCAGGCGGCGGCTGCCGTCGGTCAGATGGGCCTGATTCGAGCGTATCAGAGAGCCTTTGAGGAATTTGAGGTGGAGACCGCGCAAGTCTTGCTCACAAGTGCGGATCTGAGCGATCGCACGCGATATTTAAATGCACGAAGCGCCCTTCGGTCCATGCTTACGTTCGGAATCGTCCCGGTCATCAACGAAAACGATACCGTCGCTACTGATGAGATTCAGTTTGGTGATAACGATACGCTCGGCGCGTTGGTGGGGAACCTCATTGAAGCGGATCTGCTGGTCATTCTGACCGATCAGGACGGTCTTTACGATGCGGATCCTCGGACGCATCCTGACGCCCGACTGGTCAAAGAGGGTGAGGCGGGTGACCCCAGTCTGGAAGGCTATGCCGGCGGCTCAGGGTCTTTGGGACGAGGCGGCATGAGAACAAAGGTACTGGCCGCCGCAAAGGCGGCGCGTTCGGGGGCCGCAACCGCGATCTGTTCTGGACGTGACCCGCAGAATCTTATAAGGATCGCCAGGGGTGAGAATCCGGGCACTCTGCTGAGCGCTGCCACGGGCCGGATGGCGGCGCGCAAGCAATGGTTGGCGGGACGAATGCGCGCCAACGGGCGCCTAACGGTAGATGCCGGCGCTGAACGCGTGCTACTCGAAGGCGGTAAGAGTCTGCTGCCCGTCGGGGTGGTGGCGGTCGAAGGAAGGTTTCAAAGAGGCGATCTAGTGGATTGCGTCTCTGCGACATCAGCGAAAGTCATTGCCCGGGGCTTGGTGAACTATTCCTCTGAGGAGGCGCTGAGGATTGCGGGCCAATCGAGTCGGTCTATCGAGACTCTGCTGGGCTACATCGATGAGCCCGAGCTAATTCACCGGGACAATCTTGCGTTGCTTTGACGCTGGGTCAAGAGCAACGCTTCGGACTTCACTTAAACGGCGGGCGCGGCCTTCGCCTTCAGTCTGGCGTTGAGGCGGCTTTTTAGGCGAGCCGCGCGGTTCGGATGAGCCAGACCTTTTCGCGCGGCTCGATCTACCTTGGACGAAAGCTCGCGGTAGGCCGCCTGCGCGGACGGCACGTCATCGCTGTTGATCGAGCTGATGAAGCGCTTGATGGAGGTTCGCATGCTGGAGCGCTGCGACATATTGCGCTCCCGACTGTCGGAAGCTTGGCGCGCACGCTTGCGTGCCTGAGGTGAGTTAGCCAATGGATCGATCCTTGGAAAAAAACGACGCGCGATTATCGAAAAAAGAGCGTGTTTTGTCAACGAAAAGCGCCTGTTTGAGGTTAAATCGAGTTATCGGGGCCGAATAAAAGGGCCAGTCTGTTAATACAGGGGAATATGACGGGTGAGTGAAGGACGATTCGCGATGATCCGCTCGGTGGGGACCGTCGGGGGCATGACGCTAACGTCCCGTGTCACGGGATTGATCCGGGATATCGCCTTTGCCCAGTTTCTCGGCAGCGGTCCGATCGCGGATGCCTTTTTCGTAGCTTTCAGGATACCCAATTTTTTCCGCCGCATTTTTGGCGAAGGCGCACTGTCCGCAGCCTTTGTTCCGGTTTATTCAGAGTACGAGAGCCGGTATCCCGAGCGGGAGGTAAAGGCCTTCCTTAGCCTGATGGCGGGCAGGTTAGGCCTTATCCTGATCCTCTTCACTTTTTTTGGGGTGCTTTTCGCGCCCCAATTGATCCACCTTATTGCTCCCGGATTTGCTGCTGAACCGCTGAAATTTGATGCGGCCGTCACTACGTTACGACTGGCCTTTCCTTATTTGTTTTTCATCTCTCTCGTGGCTTTAGCGGCCGGTATTCTCAATACCCACAGTCGCTTTGCAGTCGCTGCCGTTACCCCCGTGCTTTTGAATTTGTGCCTTATCGCCACAGTGTGGCTGTGGGTGCCCACAAGCGAAAACCCCGCAATGGCGCTCGGTGGCGGCGTGCTACTGGCAGGGTTCATTCAGTTTGGCTTCCAGCTGCCGTTTCTCAGGCGCCTTGGGCGCCTCCCGCGACCAACTCTTCGCGCCAGATCCTCCGAGGAGGGGTTGGCTGAGGCAGGCGTATCTCAGGTGTTTCGGCTTATGCTGCCCGCAATCTTTGGCGTGTCGATCGCCCAAATTAATTTGCTCGTGAACACCATTTTGGCTTCTTTCCTAGTCACCGGAAGCGTCTCTTGGCTTTATTACTCTGACCGGCTTATGGAGTTTCCATTGGGCGTATTTGGGGTTGCCCTTGCCACGGTCATATTGCCCAGTCTGTCCCGAAATGTCGCTGAAAGGAACGACACAAAATACGGGATGACTCTTGATTGGGCGCTTCGACTGGTTTTTCTGATCTGTGTTCCGGCGACAATCGGGCTTGTCACATTAGCGGTACCTCTCATAGCGACGCTGTTTCAATACGGTGCATTCTCGGCGGATGACGTTGAGATGGCATCCAGAAGCCTCGTAGCATTTGCAATCGGATTGCCCGCATTTGTCCTGATCAAAGTTCTGGCACCTGGCTTCTATGCCCGAAAGGACACTCGGACTCCGGTCGTGATCGGCGCTATTGCGATGGCGGTAAATGTGGTAGTGGCGCTCCTGCTGGTCTGGTCTATGGCCCACACCGGACTTGCCCTCGCCACCAGTATTTCCGGGGCTGTTAATGCAACGCTCCTTTATATCTACCTGCGACAGCGAACAGGGTTTCGTCTCGCATCCGGCTGGATCTCGTTTATCTCTCGGGTAGGTATCGCGGGCGGTGTCATGGCGTTAGCGCTCTATGGTGCGGTACCTGAGTTTGCGGTATGGACCAGTGCAAATGGTGCTTGGCGTGCGTCCCAACTGGCAGTTTGGATTGTCGCTGGGGGAGCCTCCTACTTTGCCGCCCTTTATCTGATGGGCGTGCGGGCTCACCAGCTGATCGAAAGACCCGTCTCATGACGACATTGCTTTCAGCTGAGGTGGTGGCCCTGATCGGAAAGCAGGGACAAACGCGATTGTTCACGTTGACGGAGGCAACCGAGGCGCTGCCTGTGGTGAAAAAGCTGACCGCGTCCGCGGCTAAGGAGCTTCTACCGATTCAGGATCAGATGGGGCAGCTGCTCGACTGTGATCCGCGTCTGCCGAAAATCGAATCCGGGTTCGAAGACATTGTGCGTCGATGGGTTGCCGGCGTACAGCGTCTGGGCCTGAAAGTGTCCGGACTTTGGGAGGTGGGGTTCGACACAGGTGATGGATACTTGTCGTGGCGTCACCCCGAGATACGTCTGGCATACTTTCGTGTATACGGCGATGATTTCCAGTTTCGACGCCCACTGAGTGATGTGATTGAAGAGCAGCAGCCTGAATGGGCATTTTCGTGAGCACATAAGCATTCCCGATGAAGCTGATCCGCGACCTTCATAACCTAAATGCCCTTCATCGACCCGCCGTGGTATCGATCGGCAACTATGATGGAGTGCATCTCGGCCACTGCCGCCTGATTCATGCGCTCAAAAAAAAGGCGAAAGCGCTCGGCGCACAAATGACGGTGCTGACTTTCGAGCCCCATCCTCATGAATTTTTCAGCCCGAAGAATGCGCCGCCTCGCCTTATGAATTGGCGCGAAAAGATGGATGCCTTATGTCAACAGGGCGTGGATCAGGCGATGACCCTTCGCTTTAACGATCGGCTATCGCAGACGTCGGCTGAAGATTTTGTGGAAAACCTCCTTGTTGGAGGATTAGGCGCCCAACACATCGTGATTGGCGACGATTTCAGGTTTGGACGAAAGCGCCTTGGCGATGTCGCACTGTTGACACGCCTTGGACGCCGCTTTGGTTTCACTGTTGATACGATCGATACCTGCATAGTTGAAGGCGAGCGCGTGAGCAGCACGCGGATTCGTGAGGCGCTGCGAGTTGGGGATTTCCCGTTGGCGGAGCGCCTGTTGGGTCATCCATTTACGATGTCGGGTCGGATATCGCATGGCGATAAGCGCGGGCGGACGATCGGATTCCCGACAGCGAACATCGTCCTTAGGTATGAGAATCTTCCGGTTTGGGGCGTCTATGCGGTTCGGCTAAGGGTGTCAGACGGGCGGGTATTCGGCGGCGTCGCTAACGTCGGCAGTCGGCCCACGGTGGGTGGACAGAAGATTCTGTTGGAGACCCATCTTTTTGACTTCCACGAGACGATATACGGGTCTCGCGTAATCGTTGAATTTGTCGAAAAGATCCGCGATGAGCAGAAATTTGATTCGTTTGAACGCCTGCGTGAGCAAATTGATCGCGACGCACAGGCCGCACGAGTTTGTCTGGGTGTTGAGCGAATCAGCGATACCGCAAGCGCAACGAGAAGCGCAAAGGAAACCAACGTCTGATGAGGGGGGAGCGCCTGGTTTTTTTCATTACGGCGGCTGCCTGGCTCGTTCTTGACCTCGGCACAAAGCAATTCATGCAGGACCTCCTTGGACGGGTAGGCTCTGTCCTGTGGTTTGACGGCTTTCGCTTCGTTCTGGTCTACAACCACGGCGCGGCTTTTGGCTTCCTAAGCTCGGCAGGAGGCTGGCAACGAGGGTTCTTTATCGTCCTTGCCGCGCTGGTCGCGTTTTATCTCGTGTGGCGTCTGTGGTTAGCGCGCCCAAGAGAGAAACAGTTTAATCTGGGCCTTTCGTTTATTCTCGGCGGCGCCGTAGGGAATATGGTGGATCGGATCAACCATGGCTACGTGATCGATTTCATCGATATTTATGTGGGCGCCTGGCACTGGCCGGCCTTTAACATTGCCGATATAGCGATCTCCATCGGGGCTGTCATTGTGATTGCGGATAGTTTGGGACTTAATCTTCTTGGCAGAGGCCGCCAAGAGGCTCCAAAAAAGGATAGCGGGGTATGAGCAATCCGGAGACGGCCGAGTGGGGGGACCGCATATACCTACGGTACCGGGTGCTTGATTCAAACGGGGGCCTACTGGAAGAGTCAGGCCAGACCGTCGATGGTTATGAGTTAGGAAACAGCGATCTTCCTGAGCCGGTGCAGTCACGGCTTGTGGGTGCGGCTCCCGGAACGCCAATCTCGGTTCTGATATCAGCCAAGGATGAAGCCTTCGGGCCGCATGACCCGATGCAGATCCAAAGATTACCCCGATCCGAATTTGAAGGGCTCGACCCTGGCGTTTCAGTGGAGCTGAAGGCCGGCGCGTTGGTGGAATTTGCTCTACCGGGCGAAAATTTAGTGGCAGGCTATGTAGTCGACATCAGCTCTGAAGAGGTGGTGGTCGATTTCAATCACCCGCTGATAGGAAGGGACTGCGTGTTTGAACTTGACGTGGTTGATCTCGTAAAGGCGGGACATGAGCCCGGGTCATCCGTATAGGTCAACAGATGAGTCGACCTGCTATACCGGTGGTTCTTGCAAACCCCAGGGGCTTTTGTGCCGGGGTGGATAGGGCTATTGAGATTGTCGAGCGGGCGCTTGCGATCCACGGCGCCCCTATCTTTGTTCGGCATGAAGTCGTGCATAACCGGTTCGTTGTCGAAGACCTGAAGAAAAAAGGGGCCGTATTTGTACAGGAGGTGAGTGATGTCCCAGACGGGGCCACAGTGATCTTTAGCGCCCATGGGGTTGCACGTGAGGTTCAGCTAGCGGCCAATCTGCGAGGACTTAAAGTGTTGGACGCCACTTGCCCACTGGTCACCAAGGTGCATTCAGAGATGAGTCGCTACGGTCGGGAGGGTAAGACCGTGATACTGGTCGGGCACGCCGGACACCCGGAAGTAGAGGGCACAATGGGCCAGGCAACGGGACCGGTAATGTTGGTTGAGAGCGAAGACGATGTTGCCAACCTGCAGGTGCAAGCCGGTACCCCTCTAGCCTATGCAACCCAGACGACGCTCTCGGTGGATGACACCGCCAAAATCCTCGACGCTCTGCGCGCGCGCTTTCCGGACATCGAGGGACCCCGGAAGGACGACATCTGCTATGCCACTCAAAACCGTCAGGACGCTATCCGCGAGCTCGCAAAAGAATGCGACGTCGTGCTGGTGGTAGGCTCTTCTAATAGCTCCAACTCCAATCGTTTAAGAGAGTTGGCCGAACAGATGGGCGCGCGCGCCTTTTTGGTAGATGGCGCCGAGTTTATCCAGGATGACTGGCTGACGGGCGTTCAGCGAGTGGGTGTCAGCGCTGGTGCGTCAGCGCCCGAAGTGCTCGTGGAGGGTGTGCTTGACCGGTTGCGCAGGATGGGCTGTGAGGTGCAGGGAAGCACCGCCCGGCTCGATGAAGGGGTTTCATTTTCGCTCCCCTTGGAGCTTCGAGGTTCGCGTGAGCCGTCATGATTGATGACGAGATCAGAAAGCTCAAAGAACGAATTAGAAGCAGGCAGTTGATTCCGCGACTTCTCCCGGGCCTCTTCCCGTTTGATAGCAGTGGAAAGCTCAGGATCACTACTTTCTTTCTGGGTCTTTTTCTCTGGTGGTGGTTTATCGGATTTACCAACACTCAGCGCTGCGTAGTGTTTGAGACCGCCGCTCAGAATCGCCTGGCAGCAGGCTCCGCCAGCAGGGAGCGCATTCGAGTGGAGTGCGCACGCGCGGTCGACGGCGAAGGACGACGTTATACGATTGCCCAGATTTTGGACAACTACCTGATATCCCCCGAAGCGGGTGATGGCGGGTAGTTGAGGCCTTATAATCTCGCCCCTCGGAAATTCAGCCGCTTTCCCGCCGGTGTAGCTCAGTTGGTAGAGCAGCGCATTCGTAATGCGAAGGTCGTAGGTTCGAATCCTATCTCCGGCACCATATCCCGACCAGGCCAAAGATCATGAGCTTACGAACAAACAAACGCGTATTGGTTACGGGAGGCGCCGGATTCTTGGGCTCCCACCTTTGTGATCGGCTGGCCGACCGCGGTAACGAGGTGATCTGTCTCGATAATTTCTTTACGGGTGATAAGCGCAATGTGGCCCATCTTCTAGCCCGGCCAAACTTCGAACTCATGCGCCATGACGTCACGTTTCCGCTCTATGTTGAGGTGGATGAGATCTACAACCTTGCGTGCCCTGCCTCGCCCATTCACTATCAGCACGACCCGGTTCAAACCACCAAGACCAGCGTACACGGCGCCATCAATATGCTCGGCCTTGCCAAACGAACGGGTGCCAAGATACTGCAGGCGTCAACGAGCGAAGTGTACGGCGACCCAGAACTTCATCCCCAGCCTGAGAGTTACTGGGGTCGGGTTAATCCGATTGGTATCCGCTCCTGTTATGACGAGGGCAAACGCTGCGCGGAGACGCTATTTTTTGATTACTTCCGTCAGCATCGGCTCCGCATAAAGGTCGCGCGGATATTTAATACTTATGGTCCTCGGATGCATCCGGATGATGGCCGAGTCGTCTCGAACTTCATCGTGCAGGCCCTAAAAGGTGATCCGATCACGATTTATGGAGACGGTAGCCAGACCCGTTCATTCTGCTACGTCGACGACCTCGTCGACGGACTCATACGATTGATGGATTCTTCTGACGATATTACCGGGCCGATCAATCTTGGCAATCCGGGGGAATTCACCATTGCGGCACTTGCCCAAAAAGTCCTGGATGCCGTCGGCTCTCAGGCTGAGTTGGAGTACCGGCCGCTTCCTCAGGATGATCCGATGCAGCGTCGACCGGATATTTCTGCCGCCAATGAGCTTTTGGGATGGGCGCCTGCCGTGGATCTTTCGGAAGGACTGAACAAAACCATCGATTATTTCCGCCAATTGATGGGATAAATCCCCAGCGGCGGCTGCAAGGCTCATCTGCTGAGCCTGTCGCCCGCGAAAATGGCTCCTAAATTGAATAGGAGCCCTTTAATGAAAAATCTGATTGATTTTACTGGCTGGCTAGCAAGCACCCTTGCTGCCGCGTTTGCGCTGTCTCATTCGTTGCCCTCTCCCCAGTTAGGTCTCGACCCAACAACGCTTCTGGCCGTCGAGCTGTGTTTGAGCGTTACGATCGGAAGCCTTTGCTACCTTTTGATGTCTAGCCGGCACGCCCTGACGTTATTGCGAAAAGCAGCGATGAGCGTGGCAAAGATGGCAGCCCCCGATAGGCGCGGGCGCTTTTTTACAAATAAAGAGTCGGCGAGCCCGGCGGCCGGGTTTTAAATCGCTTGTGAACCCAGAAATACTGAGCGGGCAGCTCGTTTACACAACGTTCGATGGCGGCGTTCATCGCTCGCGCATCTTTGACGTCGTCTCCCGATGGAAACGCATCTAGCGGCTCACCCAGCACGATCTCAAAGCAAGCACCGCCTTTTCTGAGGTAGGTCGCGCAGGGCAGGACTGCGGCTCGACTCACTCGTGCGAGCTTGCCCAGTACAGGCCAGGTCGCGGTGGGTATTTTAAAAAATGGCGCAAACACGGCGTGTTTTGGCCCAGGATCCTGGTCGGGCAGGTAGTAGCAGATCTTTCCGCTCCGGATGGCTCGGATTAGTTGTCGAAAATCATTTTTTCTCTCGACAAGGGTTGCCCCAAAACGTTGACGGGCCCTTAACATGGCCTTGTCAAAAACCGGATTACGGTTGTATTGATAGACGCTAACGCCTTTGTAATCCAGCGACAAAAAGACCCCCCCAAGCTCGAGCGCCACAAAGTGAGGAGCGAGCAAGATAACGCCTTGACCCTTATCCAGTATGGATTTCAAGCGTTCCGGGTGGCGTATGGTCACATGCTTTCGAAGACGCGCCTCTGATGCCCACCAGATAAATCCTGTGAGTAACGCCGCGCGAGTCGTCTCTCGAAAATGCTCCTTTGTCAAAGCGGCGATTTCCTCCCCGGATAGATTCGGGAAGCACAATTCCAGGTTGCGGTATGCAATTTTTCGCCTTCCCCGAATCAGCAGGTGGAGAAGATTGCCAAGACCAGTGCCCAGGACGTAAACCAGGCGAAGAGGGAGGATGCTCAGGGCGCGCAATAGCCCTAGGGCCAGCCAACTCGGAAGGTAGCGAGGATGTAGCCGATTGGTTTTTCGTTTGGTCACGCTCTGCGCTTCACTGGAAGGTTAGAGAAAGTTCAAAACGGGTTGGGCTGTGAGGCAGGCTGAACTACGCATAAGTGCGGCATTCGGCGCAATAAGTTTTTTGGATGAGCGCATTTCTGAGGGGCCTTTCGCCTGTGCTATATTTTTTCGACGAGCTGTGACGTTGGCGCGCAGTTTCTTAGTTTCTTACCGTCGTTCGATGGAGGCCTTTTGACCGAACCTATTGTACTCACCGCCGAGATGATCGCGGTGATGGCGATTTTGGGTTTGACTGTCTTCTTGTTCGCGTTCGAAGTAGTCCGCGTAGATGTGGCCGCAATCTGCATCATGGTGCTCCTTGGTCTCACATCCATGTGGCCCGGCTACGATGGACTGGTGCCTATTGGAAACCTTTTTGACGGCTTCGCCAGCAATGCGGTCATTTCTATCATTGCCGTAATGATCATCGGCGCCGGTCTGGACAAGACTGGACTGATGAGTCAATTGGCAGGGAAAATTCTGAAATTCGGAGGCCGTACCGAAAGTCGAATCATTTCGATCATTTCCGCGACGGTTGGCATCATCTCCAGTTTCATGCAAAACATTGGAGCGGCCGCGTTATTTCTTCCGGTGGTCACTCGAATCGCCCGGCGCGGTAATTTACCTATCTCCCGGCTGTTAATGCCGATGGGGTTTTGCGCTATTTTGGGTGGCACCATGACCATGGTGGGGTCCAGTCCGCTCATTCTTCTGAACGATCTTATCGAGACCTCAAATCGGGCGCTGCCGAGTGGTGTGGAGAAGATGGGTGCGTTCTCGCTTTTCTCGGTAATGCCCGTCGGGATCGTCATGCTGATCAGCGGTATCCTGTATTTTGTATTGCTGGGACGGTTTGTACTTCCCGTGGTCAAGGATAAGCCGCAGGAATCAGGCAGCACCTTGAAGTATTTCTCAGAAGTCTATGGGATCTCCGGGGAGGTATTCGAGGCCCGGATCACCGACGATAGCCCTCTGGCAGGCTCACTGATTTCTGAGATCGGAAGCGCAGGTAGAGGTGGATGGATTGTTGCGGTGAGGAGCGGCGATGAGCTAACCGTGGCTCCGTCCGGGGATACGCCCCTTTGGGTAGGGTCTGATCTCGCTATCATGGGCCCATTTGAGTCGGTTGCGCGATTTTGCGATGAGAATGCGCTCGCACTCAGCAAAGAAATGGATGTCTTCTCGGAGATCCTGAGTCCAACGGCGGCGGGGATCATCGAGGTCGTCGTGCCACCGGATTCCGCCGCGATTGGCAAATCCATAAAAGAAATGGCGCTCCGTCAGCGGTACGGGGCGACGGTGCTGGCTATCTTCCGGATCGACGAGGTTATTGATCGGGATATCCCGGAGTTCAAGCTTCAGGCGGGCGATACCCTTGTTCTACACGCGCGGTGGAAAAATATTGCACCTATCGCGAAGAACAGTGACTTTGCCGTGGTTACTGATTTCCCCCGTGACGACACGCGGCCGCATAAGTTGCCTCACGCGAGTATTTTCTTTGCCATCGCGCTGGGTTTGATCCTGTTTACTGATTTAAGGCTTTCGGTTGCCCTGATGACGGGCGCCGTCGGGATGATTGTGTCTGGCGTTTTGCGGGTTGATGAGGCGTATCAGTCGATCGGGTGGCAGAGCGTTTTTTTGCTTGCCAGTCTTATTCCGCTCGGACTCGCGGTAGAAACGACTGGAACGGCGGCCTGGATTGCCCAGCAAACTCTGCTCTTTCTGGGAGACGTGCCTGCTTGGGTGTTGCAATTAAGCATTGCCGTGCTCGCCACGGCGTTTACGCTTTTGATGTCAAACGTCGGGGCTACGGTGCTCCTTGTTCCGCTAGCGGTCAACATCGCAGTGGGCGCCGGAGCGAATCCTGCTGTGTTCGCGCTCACCGTTGCGCTCGCCACCTCAAACTCGTTTCTGATTCCCACGCATCAGGTCAACGCATTGATCATGGGCCCCGGGGGGTATCGCGTCGTGGATTTCATGAAGGCAGGCGGAGTGATGACGCTACTGTTTCTGGCAATCATGATGGTGATGCTGAACCTCTTGTTCTAAAACATCCGCCGGCTGGAAGAATTACAAGGTCTGGATTGCCTCCCACTCGAGCATAAGGCTCTTCCGCTCCGCGCCCCAGCGGTATTGGCCAAAGTGACCTCCGGCTCTAATGACGCGATGACAGGGGATCAGAAACGAAATGGCGTTCTGGCCGACGGCGGTTCCCAGCGCCCGGATGGCGCGGGGTTTACTGATTCGCTTGGCCAGCTCGCCATAGGTCGTGGTGTGTCCGGGAGGAATATCAAGGAGCGCTCGCCAGACCATCAGCTGAAAGTCTGTGCCTCTCACGAGAAGGGGAATTTTCTCCTTCGGAGATTCACCATTGCCGGGAAAAATTCGCGCGCCCATTCGCGCGATGGAATCAGGATCATGTCTGAACGTGGCGCGAGGCCATGTTGCTTCTAAAGCCGTCAGCTCCTGCGAGAGATTACCGCTCCCAAAGGAAAGCCAGCATACGCCCCGGTTCGTCGTGCCAAGAAGGCAATAACCAAACGGACTTCGACAGATACCGTAAGAGATTTCGAGTCCCCGACCCAATGCCTGATATTCACCTGGGGTCATGCCCTGGAAGGTGACGAACAAGTCATGCAGGCGGGCCGTACCCGACAACCCGCTTTTAAGTGCCGCACTCAGAAGGTTTGTGCCACCCCGCAGACTCGCTTGGGCTCGGACGAGCGTCAATGACTGAAGGTATTTCTTCGGGCTGACGCCGACCCACCGCTTAAAAACGCGCTGAAAGTGCTCTGGGCTCAATCCGACGGAATGAGCCACCTGGGAGAGATTAGGTTGGGCTGAAGTATGCGTCTCAAGAAATTGAAGCGCCGCCGATACCCGTTGGTAATCCAGCTCGCGATTTGATGGACTCTTTGACATGGGCTAAGAGACTAGGCGCTTGGCCGGGCAAGAGCAACCCGATTATTGCGATTGCACTTGACCTGCTGCGACCGGTATTTCTACACTCGTGGGCCACGTTCGTTTATTTCTTTCAGCGGTCGAACCAGCGGGGAGTTATGTCAAAGGAGTGTCCGGAGAGAGCACAGGTCGTCATCATCGGGGGCGGGGTTGTCGGGTGTAGCGTGGCCTATCACCTGGCCGAATTGGGCTGGACGGACGTGGTGTTGCTCGAGCGAAAAGCGCTCACCAGCGGCACCACCTGGCATGCCGCAGGACTCGTGGGACAACTGCGGGCTACCCATAACCTGACTCGGTTGGCGCAGTACACGACCGATCTTTATGAAAATCTTGAAAAGATCACCGGCCAGGCTACTGGATTCCGACAAACGGGATCGCTGAGCCTCGCCACAGACGCCGAGCGTTTCGAAGAGCTCAAACGCGGGGCCTCGATGGCCAGCTGCTTTGGTTTGGAGGTCGAGGTGATTTCGCCTCAGGAAGCGCTCGAGCTTTATCCGATCATGTCCACAAAGGACCTGGTGGGTGCGGTATATCTGCCTCGAGACGGGCAGACTAATCCAACAGATACCACACAGGCGCTTGCCCGAGGCGCGCGCGATAAAGGCGTACGAATTCTGGAAAAGACGCCTGTTCTCTCTTTTGAGAAGACCGGTGGGCGAATCAGTGCGGTGATCACAGACCGCGGAAGAATCGCCTGCGACGTTGTGGTCAATTGCGCTGGAATGTGGGGACGGGGGGTCGGCGAGATGGCGGGCGTGTCGGTTCCGCTTCATGCGGCCGAGCATTTTTATGTGGTCACCGAGCCTATTCCGGATCTACCGCGCAATCTGCCGGTCGTTCGTGAGCCCTCAGTATGTAATTACTACAAAGAGGACGCCGGCAAGCTAATGGTAGGAATGTTTGAGCCGGTCGCTAAACCCTGGGGGATGAAAGGTATTCCTGAAGACTTCGAGTTTGGCACGCTGCCAGAGGATGTCGAGCAGATCGAGATTCCGCTCGCGCATGCGGTTGAGCGAATCCCCGTCTTGGGGCAGACCGGAATCAAGATCTTCTTTAACGGACCGGAGAGTTTTACGCCGGACAATCGATATCTTCTGGGCCCATCCCCCGAGGTCCCTAATTTTTTCGTCGCCGCGGGATTCAACTCTATCGGCATTCAGTCGGCAGGCGGTGCGGGCAAGGTTCTGGCAGAGTGGATTGTGAACGGTCAGCCACCCATGGACCTTTGGGATGTGGATATTAGGCGCATGATGCCTTTTCAAAAGAATCGTAACTATCTCCACGATCGCACGGTTGAGGCGCTTGGCCTGCTCTACGCGATGCATTGGCCATTCCGGCAACCGGAAAGTGCGAGAGGCGCGCGGACATCACCGTTCCACCTAAGGCTTGAGAAGAGCGGCGCGTGCTTTGGGGAAACAGCGGGCTGGGAGCGGGCAAACTGGTTCGGCCCGAAGGGCGTCACGCCGGAATATCAGTATTCCTACGGCAAGCAGAACTGGTTTGGTTATTCAGCGGCCGAGCATCAAGCGGTCAGGGAGTCAGTGGGGGTTTTTGACATGAGCTCCTTCGGAAAATTTCTGCTTCAAGGGGCTGATGCCCGACAGGTGCTCAATCGGGTGAGCGCGAACGAGGTTGATGTCGACCAGGGCCGGGTTGTGTACACGCAGTGGCTAAATGATCAGGGGGGTATCGAAGCAGATCTCACGGTAACCCGCATATCAGAGGAGGAGTATCTGGTGGTGACAGCGGGGGCCTCGCAGACTCGGGATTTTCACTGGTTGCGTAGCAGTATCCAGGCATCTGAAAAAGCCTGGCTGACCGATATGACTGCCGCCTACGGCGTGTTGAGTGTTATGGGGCCGCGCTCGCGGGATTTACTTCAGATGCTGACCCCGGCCGATCTCAGTAATGAGGCGTTTCCTTTTGGCTGTTCGCGCGAGATAGAACTGGGCTATGCGATTGTCCGGGCCAGTCGAATCTCCTACGTTGGGGAGTTAGGTTGGGAGTTATATATCCCAAGCGATTTTGCCCTGGGGGTATTCGATCGCCTGTTTGAGGCGGGCGAGGGCGTCGCATTGGCGCCGGCCGGGCTCCACGCCTTAAACAGCCTGCGAATCGAGAAAGCCTATCGGCATTGGGGTCATGACATTGGGCCAGAGGATGATCCGCTCGCAGCCGGACTTGGCTTCGCTGTCAGTTGGGATAAGGCCGGCGGCTTTCGCGGCCGTGACGCGCTTTTAAACCTAGCGGATAAACCACTGACGCGTCGGATGACTCAGTTTCTCCTCGAGGATCCCGAGAAGATGCTATACCACGAAGAACCCATCTGGCGTGATGGCAAACGCGTGGGGCGGACTACATCGGGGATGTATGGCCATACTCTCGGGGGCTGCGTGGGATTGGGATACGTCGAGCATGCCGAGGGCGTCGATCGCCAGTTCATAAACGAAGGGTCCTGGGAAATAGAAATTGCCGGAGAGCGCATTGCGGCAAAGGCGAGCCTTTCGCCGCTTTATGACCCGAAATCAGAGCGGGTAAAGATGTGATCAGGCACTTGGCCGTCAAAAATTAACCGTATCAATGACCGTTAAGCTTTATCAAGAGGATGGTTATCTCACCGAGTGCGAGTCGACGGTGCTGGCCGTGAGCGAGTTGGGTGTGCTCCTTGATCAGAGCGTCTTCTACTGCCAGGGTGGCGGACAGCCCGGTGACATCGGCCGGCTGATTTGCGAGGATGGCCGTCAGATTGAGGTGACTGATACTGTAGCGGACCGGGAAACGGGTGCGCCGGTTCATGTCGTCGATCCGAATTCTCATGGTCTTCGTGTGGGCCAGTCGGTCGTTGCGCGGATTGATTGGGATCGACGTTATCGGCTAATGCGCATGCACTCCTGTATGCACATGTTGTGCGCCATCATCGATGCCCCCGTTACGGGGGGATCGGTGAGCGATGGCCGTGCCCGACTCGACTTCGACATGCCGACGCCTCCAGATAAGGAATCGTTAAACGCGCAATTAAATGAGGTGATTCAGAAAGACCGGCCGATGACCATCCAGTGGATCACGGATGCCGAGATGCAGAGCCAGCCGGAATTGGTTCGAACGCTGTCTGTGAGCCCGCCTGAGGGACAAGGCAGGGTGCGGCTTATCGATTTTGATGGGATAGACAGGCAGCCCTGCGGCGGAACCCACGTCCGAAGCTCGGGCGAGATTGGCGCCGTCAGGATCGCAAAAATTGAAAAGAAAGGAAAACTGAATAGGCGCGTGATCGTCGAGTTCGCTTGATCGATGCGGGCGCTACCGGAAGCTCTCCCTACACGTTGGAGTCCGGAACCGCGCTTTTCTTTTCTGCAATAAAGCCTTGTAGCGCTTCCAGCGTGGAATCATCAATAGGAGGCGCTTCATACTCTTGGAGCATACGCTTCCATGTCTTGTTTGCACGCTGAGCGGCATCGAGCGAGCCTTCGGACTGCCATTGCTCGAAACTATTGTTATCGGCTGTCGTTGATCGATAGAAAGCCGTCTCAAAGTTAGCCTGAGTATGAGCGCAGCCCAGGAAATGATTGCCGGGACCCACGGTCGCCAGGGCTTCCATAGCCTGGCCATTTTCGGAATCGTCCACGCCCGCCAGCAGAACCTCAATCATGCCGGCCTGATCCGAGTCGAGAATAAATTTCTCATAACCCATCGCCAGACCGCCCTCAAGCCAGCCGGCTGTATGGAGCATGAAATTCACGCCGGCGAGAGCAGCGCTTTGCAGGGTGTTGGCCGATTCATAGGCCGCCTGGGCGTCCGGGAGTTTCGAGGCACAAAGACCGCCACCGCTGCGAAAGGGCACTCCAAGGCGGCGAGCCAGCGCTGCACATATATAAATAACCATCGATGGCTCGGGCGTTCCAAAGGTAGGGGCACCCGATTGCATCGAGACTGCGCTTGAGAAGGTTCCGAAGATGACTGGCGCTCCGGGTCGCACGAGTTGTGTGAAGGCAATGCCGGCCATGGCCTCGGCCAGAATTTGCGTGCAGGTGCCCACTACGGTGACGGGAGACATCGCGCCGGCCAGGATAAAAGGCGAAATCACCGTGGCCTGATTGTTTTCGGCATAAACCCGTGCGGCCCCGAGCATCGTCGCGTCAAAGGTCATCGGCGAGTTGGCATTGATTAGGCTCGTGATGACGCAGTGTTCATCAACGAAGGCTTCTCCGAATACGATCTTGGCCATGTCGACGGTGTCCTGCGCCCGGGTGGGATGCGTCACGGAACCCATGAAGGGTTTGTCAGACCATCGGAGATGACTGAAGATCATGTCCAGGTGGCGCTTGTTGACAGGAATGTCGACAGGCTCGCACAGCGTGCCTCCCGAGTGATGAAGAGCCGGGGTCAGGTAGGCGAGCTTGGTGAAGTTCTCAAAATCAGCCAGGGTCGCGTAGCGTCGGCCCTTGTCCAGATCATGCACAAAAGGAGAGCCGTAGGCGGGCACCAAGACACAGTGGTCACCGCCAATAATGACATTACGATCTCGATTTCGCGCGTACTGCGTAAACTGGGCCGGCGCGGTCTTTTGGATGATTTCACGGCACATGCCCCTGGGAAACCGTATCCGCTCACCATCGATGTGGGCGCCTGCGCTCTTGAAAAGTTCTACCGCGTCCGGATCATCGCGAAAATCGATGCCGGTCTGCTCAAGCAAGGTCTCGGCGTTATTTTCGATCAACGATAAGAGTTCGTCGCTCGCTAGCTCAAAAACCGGAATTCGACGGGTGATGTAGGGAATGCTGGGTCGCGAGGAGCGCTCGCGTTTGGCACGACGTTCGGCGCGCGCATTACCTCTCTGACGACGATTTGGCTCATTCATAAAGAGTCACCCCATGATCTCCAGCACGTAATTATCGATTCGGGACACTCACGCCAATTCCAAGAGGGCGACATGTGGATAGTCAGGCTCGACAGAAACCATGGCGTTGATCCCCGTTGATCAGAAATACCTCTAAAATTCGGCTCTAGCGACAGTCGCATGAAGCGCGGATTGTAGACGAAGTGTGCGCTCGAAAATACAATACAGCATCTGGATTTAGGCATTATCAGAAGCCCGTCGCGGGCTCGTATCCGAAGGTAAGAGGTAGATAGATGAAGGTACTTGTTCCCATCAAGCGTGTGATCGACGCCAATATCAAGGTCCGGGTCAAAACGGATCAGAGCGGCGTCGAGTTGAACAACGTAAAGATGGCGATGAACCCCTTTTGCGAGATAGCCGTTGAAGAGGCAATCCGATTGCGAGAGGGTGGAAAAGCCGAAGAGGTGATTGCGGTTGCGGTAGGCCCCGCCCAGAGTCAGGAAACCCTCCGAACCGCGCTTGCCATGGGCGCCGACAGGGCGATTTTGGTCGAAACCGACCCGGCTCCGGAACCGCTAGGTGTAGCCAAGCTGCTGAAAGCGGTAACGGATCAAGAGGGCCCGGGTCTTGTGATCTTGGGTAAGCAGGCCATCGATGGAGACAATAACCAGACCGGCCAAATGCTTGCAGCCCTGTTAAATTGGTCGATCGGAACGTTCGTTTCGCGTTTGAATGTAGAGAGTAATGTTGTTCAGGTCACTCGAGAGGTGGATGGTGGACTTGAAAACGTGGAGTTGGTCCCGCCCTGCGTCATCACGGTTGATCTACGGCTAAACGAGCCAAGATACGCTTCCTTGCCAAACATCATGAAGGCAAAGAAAAAGCCTCTGGACATTGTGAGCCCTGCTGATCTTGGCGTGGATGTGACGCCGCGGATCGAGGTGATCCGCGTGGTGGAGCCGCCTGCCCGCGCCGCTGGGGTCAAGGTATCGAGCGCAGAGGAGCTGGTCGACAAATTAAAAAATGAGGCAAAGGTGATCTAATGGCGATCTTAGTAATCGGTGAACATGACAATAAGGCGCTACGTCCGTCTACGCTAAATACGGTGACGGCGGCCGCCCAACTTGGATCAGACGTCGACATCTTGATTGCGGGAGCTGGATGTGACGCCGTTGCCCAAGAAGCGGCGGCGGTCGCGGGCGTCAGACGTGTCCGTGTGGCGGACGACGCTGCTTTCGCGGACGGTCTTGCAGAGAATATCGCACCACTCATTCAGGCGTTAGCTTCAGAGTATTCGCACGTGCTGGCGCCCGCAACCACTTACGGCAAGAGTATCTTGCCTAGGGCCTCGGCGTTGCTGGACGTTCAGCAGATTTCGGATATCAGCGGGATTGAGGGGGTCGATACCTTCACTCGGCCGATCTATGCGGGAAATGCAATGGCCACAGTCAAATCCCACGATGCCCTGAAACTGATCACCGTGCGTACCACCGCGTTTGATCCGGCCGGGCAGGGGGGAAGGGCGACGGTTGAGCCCGTGACGGGTGGGGGCGACGCCGGCTTGTCAAAATTTGTGGGCGAAGAGCTGACTCGATCGGAGCGGCCGGAGTTGACCACGGCGGATATCATTGTCTCCGGCGGTCGAGGCATGCAGAGTTCGGAAAACTTTGCCATGCTCGAGAAGTTGGCCGATAAGATGGGCGCTGCGGTCGGCGCCTCGCGCGCAGCCGTCGATGCGGGCTACGTCCCGAACGATTATCAGGTGGGTCAAACGGGTAAAGTAGTAGCGCCCAATGTGTACATCGCCGTGGGAATCTCAGGCGCGATACAGCATCTGGCGGGCATGAAGGACTCCAAGGTGATTGTGGCCATTAATAAAGATGAGGAAGCGCCCATTTTTCAGGTCTCAGATTACGGCTGGGTAGCGGACTTGTTCGAGGCGGTGCCCCAGCTTGATGCCGCGATCGAGTGATCGGTAATCTTCAATTTGTAAGGTATGAAACAGGAACGCCCCGGCAGTGACCGGGGCGTTTTGGCTTCGGGGCGACACCGCTAGGGTAGCCACATCCTTGTGAGATCGACCCTTTAAAGCCTGACAACCATTATTATCGTGGCCGGCCGAGCGGTCTGTGATTTGGTTCACACCTTAGTCTGAGTTACCCGGTAGAAAGGTGGTCAGGATCTCTGCCGGGCGTTTTACGACTTGATCAGCGCCCCAATGAGGGATCTCATCTGGCCGGCCGTATCCCCAGGTTACGGCGACGGTGCTCATGCCTGCCGCCTGTCCAGCGCTGACATCCCGGCGGTCATCGCCCACGTAAATGCATTGGCCCGGGGCGACCTCCATCTGCCGACACGCGAGAAGGAGCGGCGCCGGATCCGGTTTGGATACCGGCAGGGTATCGCCGCTCACGATCGCTGCCGCCCGGCGATCCAGCGCTAACGCCTCAAGCAGCGGTGTTGTGTATACCGTGGGCTTGTTGGTGACGATTCCCCAGCGACAACCGCGGGTATCAAGCGCCTCGAGGAGCTCAGCGATACCCTCAAAAAGCCGGGTGTGTTTGCAGATATGGCGGCCGTAATGATCCAGCAGGGCCGTCCGGGCCGGATGATCCCGGGCGCTTGCTTCAGGAAGGCCAAAGCCCTCGGCAATGAGACGTACGCTGCCACCCGCGACCCACCAGCGAGCCTCGTCAAGATTCACGACCGGAAGATCTTCACGCGTTAGCGCCGCGTTTAGCGCTTCGACGAGATCGGGCGCGGTGTCTGCGAGGGTTCCGTCGAGGTCAAACAGAAAAACAGGGTGCGCCATGACTAGCCAATTCCAAAAGGCTAAGCGGGATCAGGTTTTCGATAATGAGCCAAATAGTTAACCGCTACGCCCTCACCCAGCCGATACCGCTTTAGCAGCGGGTTGTAGTGCATTCCCGTGATTTCCTTGATCTGAAGGTTTTCCTGGCGGGACCATTCATCAAGCTCAGAGGGGCGAATGAGTTTTCGATAATCGTGGGTACCTTTGGGCAACAAGGACAGAACGTACTCTGCCCCAATGATTGCGAACAAGAATGACTTTATATTTCGATTGATCGTGGAGAAGAATATATCGCCTCCGGGTTTCAACACTGTGGAGCAAGCAGCTATCGTTTTGCTAGGGTCCGGCACATGCTCCAGCATTTCGAGGCAGCAGATGATGTCGTAGGGAGCTGGTTCTTCCTCTGCCAATTGCTCAACTGTCTGGTGCCGGTAGTCAATCGAAAGATCGTTAAGCTTGGCATGAAGTCTTGCCACCCCGATCGGAGCGGCGCCGGCGTCCATGCCTGTCACATGAGCGCCGAGTCGGCTAAGCGCCTCACTGAGAATTCCCCCGCCGCAACCGACGTCAAGAACCCGAGCGCCTTTCAGTGGCGCTCGGTTCTTTATAAAGTCAACGCGTAGTGGATTAATTTGGTGGAGGGGGGCGAACTCGCTTTGAGGGTCCCACCAGCGTGAGGCAAGGGCCTCAAATTTGGCGAGCTCCGAGGGATCGATGTTGTCCATAGAGCGAGTCAGGATAAAAAAGTGGCGCAGCGAATCTTTGCATAATAAACGCCATCGGGTAGTGAATGGCCGGCCGCGCTTTCCCAAG
>Ga0208547_1000375_pt1 | contig 25594 bp, 36 predicted proteins | sample DEB08_DNA_5_FD_185501 | JGI IMG/M metagenome (GOLD analysis project Ga0208547, IMG submission 185501) | Aqueous microbial communities from the Delaware River and Bay under freshwater to marine salinity gradient to study organic matter... | ecosystem: Environmental > Aquatic > Marine > Coastal ...
ACGTAGGATTTTCTCCTTCAGCGCTGTCGTGCTTTCTTGTAGCATTCGCTCTTTCTCTGCAAGTTTCGGGCTGAAATCTCGCTCCACTACTTCCTTAACCATCTCATCGACTTTCTTCTGGAAGTCTTGTTGCGTAAATTCTCCCTTGTTGCGTGCTTCTTCAAGTTCTTTGTTTAACTTCTCAAGTGCTGAAGCTTTTTCCCTCGCATCTCGCTCGTACTTGTCGCGTAATTCTCGCTCACTTCTGAGAGCTTTTTTAAGCCCTTCCCCGTCACCTTTCGGAGCAGGTATACCAGTCACGTCTAGGACGTAACCATCGTCAGATTGGCGATACATTCCGCGCAAGTTTTCTTCTACACTTTCCAAGTCGCTGATTTTGTACTCTAATGACATTCTTTGCTCTCCTTTTTGGCTTCACGCCATGAAAGCCAGCTATCACAGCTAACCACATTTAAAAATAATTTAAGGCATCACGCCCAAAGCCTACGCATCACGCATAAACTTAAAACAAATTCAAGTTATATTTTATCACACTCTTGCTTTTGTACTATTAAAGCTAACTACGCGTTCGCATAAGTCTATAAACTCCTGCACGCTCATTTCATGCCTGGCGTAGTTAATGCACGTTGTAACTATCTGCACATTGTCCGGCGTGTACCCGCCTGAATTATCAAGGCGGTCTATGCTCATGTTGTACGGGCTTGGCTTGTCTGTGAATTGATAAGTTAGCTCGTAGCCAGTAAGGGCGCACCGACCGCCCTGCTGTTCTAAAATGTTCATCACATCATCAATTGACAGCTTGAAGTATATCTCTTTTTTTCTTGCCCTGTATTTGATAGATTTTAATATGTGAGTAAGGAAAGCACGTTTTGTACAGATTGATCGCGTTCTTTCTTTGTACTGCTCATTTCGCCTTTTTTTCAAGCAAGCATGACAAACAGCATCACGGCGTTTTTTGTAAAACTTCGACGGTCGATCCTCACCGCATTTTTTGCAGACTCTATTCTTCTTCTTCAAGCTGAAACTTCTCTTGATTCCAAAGGTAAAAACTGTGATCGAACCATGTAATCAAAAACACTTCGCTGAACCACGGATCGCGCTCCCAATCTTGAATCTCTTCTTCTGTCATGTAGATGTGAGGCTGATCGGCGAAAAATGGGACGTATGCGAAGCCAATAAAAGGCAGGTAAAAGCCGAAAACTTCTCTTCCAAAAATTGTCATTTACTCAACCTTTTTTTAATCTGCGCGATTGTCAACGGCTCAAAATCTGAGTCAACCATATCGCGAAAGTTAACCTTACCCTCAGACCAAAGCTTGTATCGTGTCGGCCCTAAATAATCCTGAATAAAACCGCGAGTCGCGTCACTGTCTACCATCTTGCGAGCCCACAAATCAGAAAGCGACTGATTGCCTTTTAAGTTGTCACGATCAAGCGTTATTTTACCTGCTTCCTTCACTTGGAACTTCGTACTGGTTTCGCGTGGCTCGCCTCTGTGTCTAACCTTCTTCTTGTTATGTAGCGCGAAAATTCTATCCTCTTCGTCGCTAATATCTGAAAGTTTGGTACGTGGTAGGATCATTGAGCGACAATTGACATGACGCGGAACGGCTGGAGAACGCCCGACTAATTTATCAAACGCCTCGCGATTCGGTAATATCTTCCCATTGAGCGAAGCGCACCCAAAAGTCGTACGCCCGTCCAAAATACTTGACCATTCATAACCAGTCACGATGCTTTCAAATTGGCTTTCTGCCTCAACCCTTGCGCGGTTCATTGCGTCCGCCGTTGTTGTACGTACAATAGAGCGTGAAGCGCGCCTTGTCCTGTCGCTTGCTCGCCTCACGTTTCTAGCGATTTCCTCGTTACCTATACCGCGCAAAAGACCGTCCGCAATCTCAGCACGTACACGTTTTAAAGTCTGCGCCTTCTGGAGTGCTATTTCATCCTTCACAAGTAGCCCGCCTGCTAATGGTCTATTGAAATCTATGACGCGCATAATTGCCGATTCTGGAATATCTGTGAAGGCTAAAAAGGACGCGCCTGATTGAGCTACGCCCAACTCTTTAGAATGCGATAGTAGAACTGAGGCGGTGCTATCGTGTACTACCTCCGAGACTTCTTTCACTTCCTCTTTCAATGCGTCCGGGAAATTTGCAAACGGCTCTTTGTAGTATTCATTGACTCGCGCTAGAAGTAATCGAAGTCGCTGTCGTGGCTTTTCGCTTTGCGTGCGTTGCAGGTCGGCAATGATACGCGCCTCGGAAAGCTCAAGCAATTCCTCAAGCTCTTTTAGGCTGGCGTTCGTGTAGCGCCTCAAAAGCAATTCAGCCATCACAGCCTCATCAAGAATACTTTCAGCCATTCGTATCTTCTAAACTTTCCATAAGGTCGTCTTGCTCGATCAAAGCCTTCTCTCTCTCGACTTCTAAATCTTTAACGACTTCGTTTCGATCCATCCAACGATAAAGCGTCTGTCTACTGATTGCGCCTGTAACCCAATACTGTAGCATAGCCTGCAATTCTTGAGGCGTGGCAACGCTGGAGTAGAAATCACGATTCAATGTGACTTTTCCTTGCGTTTGAATACCAGTGAAAACTGAAGACATACGAACCGCTTTGTTAATCGCTGTCTCAACTTCTTCGACCATCCTGGCTATCGAGCCCGAATCAGAGTTTGTATCTATCATCGCTTCTGTTGCTGTCTTTTGCGTGCCACTGCGCTTTTTTAGCATTGCAAGCGCCATCTCAAGCATACGCTCTACAGTGTCATCAATAACTTCGCGTGTTAGCTGTAGACTCGTCCCTTTCCATTCCAAATATTTCACATCAGCCCCAGAGGGTAAAGCTTCGGCGTGACCTATTGAAATTTCAATTGTACCCATTTCCTCAGCCTGCTCTTTGCTTAGCCCGGTATAAACTCGACTAGGCAGGTTAGAAAGTGACAAGCTATTTTTAAAGTCGCTATCAATCTGAAACATTTCAATATTGAGATAAGCCAAGTCAATCATGGGCGGTTTTGAATACAATTCCCCACCGCTCAGGCGCTTTCCAAAGAAAAGAATGACAGGCACAAAGTCTATAATCGAGCCTTGCGAATTTACTATCTCGCCCTCGTCTAAAAGCTTTGTTTCGCCACCGCTGATAACTTCCGTTATCTTGTAATAGCCTGGAAAAAGTTCAATGTACTTTCTAACCTCTTGGCTGGAATCCGCGCCCGTAGAAGTGCGCTTCTTGAAAACCATCTTGATATATGAAAGCCTGCTCGCGCTGTCCTCGGAAAATTTCCAGTCGATAATGCTTGAGGCTGAAATCAAATGGAAAACAGGCTGGCGTGATGCTATCTCGCCTTTTGGAAAATCGACCCATATCGCGCCGTGACCGTCAAAGCATTTTTTCAATGACTGCGCGATAAAATTAGTTAAACCCGATCCTTCTCCATCCATATTCTCAAAGAACGCCTCTTCTGATCCTGTGAAGTTTTCAATCTGCGCCTCTTTGCGCGTAGCGATACCGATGAAACTGTCCTCTGCCCTCTCGTAGATGTTATAGAGAAAAGAGCGTGCAACGCGCCTCTGGTATCCAATCTGCCCCTCTTTTTCAAATCTAGGTAGGTAAATATCATGCTTGTCGCGTAGCCTTCTTGTCCCTTGGCGCAAATCCTCAATCATTTCGATTTCTTTTATCATATCTTGGAAATCGGGATGCGTCTTTTGCATCATATCGGGAGACGCTAAAGAACGCGCACCCATCGAACCAATGTCACCACTTCTTTCAATTAAATGTCCGTCATTCGTAACGGCTCCGCGTCCTGCATTATTCATAAAACAACCTACCTATGAGAATATCCTATATTCTAACAAATTTAATTTCTTGCCCACTTGAACTGAGTATGAACGCTACCCTTCACTGGATATTGAACGGCGCTATAGTATCCGATGGCAGTCCCGATGTGTTGCCAGCGCGCGTCCTCTTCTTGGTACGTGCTACCCTCTTTTAACTTCGTCATAGCTAAAGACTTGTCTGCCATCGGCGCGGTTTCAGGATTGACAAAAAGCCTTCTAACGCCTTCGGCATCACATAACCTGGCGCGCAAGCTGTTCTGCCTGTCTTTGATTGCGCCGTTGGTCGTCGGCACGCGGTTTGTAACTCTAAAACCCTCGTCACGTAACATTTTCTCTATCAATTCAAAATCAGAAGTGTGACCATGCTTCGCGCCTACATTCCCGCGAACGTCACCGCACAACTCAACCATTCCGCGATAGCCTTTATATCGCTCGATAAACTCAAGAGCAGAGTTTTTAGCCACTGCACTGTCGAGTACAATCTCATCAATGATGTAATCCTTGTATCCACCGCCGTCCTTTTGTTTGTAGCGTTGGATTATCGCGCTTGAAAGAGGCGTAAAGTTCTGGTCGTGCGTCCATATTAAGTTTGAGCAATTTTCGTTATATCGTCGCGTTGTGTGGTTTCCTGTCGGAGTTGGGTTGTAGTCGGGATAGACAAATGAGCCAGGGAAAATAGAGCCGATGCGATTGAGAATAAAGACGTTAACCCACTCCATAGATTTTTTTGAAAGTTGGCGGAAGTAATAGTCATAGCCACCGTCTAAGTTCTCGATGTTTTCTGCATCAGGGTTCGGCTTGTAGCTTTTGTCTACCTGCCTGATTAGCGCGGGCGGTTGAATGAAAAAGCCCCAACTCTCTGCCGTACCGTCTTGAAGGTTGATAGTCGGCGGTGCTTTCTCCGCTTCGTACCACCACGAATCGAAATCAGGCGGGTTCGTGTCCATAATAATACCGCGCCAAGTCGGCCCGCCGTCACGCATCGAAGGGTATCGACCGGGCCGCTGTGTCGCTACGTCAATGATGTGCTCTGGAACTTCCGATGCTTCATTGATCCAGATGAAAGTCATTTCAAGCGACTTAAACTTTTTAATATCTTTCTCTTTGTCTGCACTAACGAAGAAAATTTCCAATTCAACAGTCGTCTTGTCAGGTAGGCGAAGAGTCGTTACCGCTTCAATCGGTGAATTGTATTTGATTTTCGTTATATCACCAAACCAATCCATATACGTTTTTATGGTCGTAGATTTCAACTCTGGATAAGTCGAGCGAATAACAACCGCGCGCGTCTTTCTTATCCCTTTGTCGTTCGGCTTTTGTCTGCAAGCTCGCCCGAATAACTCCCAGCACATACCCACAGACTTGCCCGATCCAACAGGCCCACGCACACAACGAATGAAGCTGTCATCTGCGTGGAACGCTGAAAGTGTCGGGCTTGCTTTATAGGATATTACTGCCACTTCGTTTTCGAACTCCAAAACGCCGCGCTCATCTTCCCTTTCTTGATATTCTGAGCATGGCGCGCCTTGAAGCTTGCGCGCCTGTTCTTGTCCGCTTCGCTCTCACCCTTTTTAGGTGGGCTACCTTTAACGCCCTGCTGACCGAATCGAATGAGCTTGTACTTGTCACCCTCTTTCGCCATTACAACGTGCGACTTCTTGGGATGGTTTGGAGTGCGCTTCGGTTTATTCACGCCATCAAGCCCGTTCTTTTTCATTTGCGTTTTCACGCGCTCTGGAACTTTAGCCATTATTCAAGCACCCCAAAAACTTCGGCGTTTATCTTCGCGTTTCCTGAACTTTGAATACACTGTAAATCAATGTCAGATTTTGCAGGCGCTATGATCGGAATCATTTTAGTAGAAGCAAGTCCACGAGTTTTAAAAATAATATCTCGAAACTCAGGCATAAATACCTTTCCAAACTCGCGAATATACAGAATGCACTCAGCTTCATTTGTATCGTCAGATGATAAAAATATATCGTAAATAATGAATTTTTTCCCTGCTGGAACTGTATAGACAGCTTTTGAACTTTTTTGATCCAGTGCATCAAGTAAAGCTAAAACTTCTGTAGTATTTTGAGCCACTCCGCTTGACCACGACGCGCCCTCGATTGCTATTGAAATATCGCCGTCAAATTCTGTATCTGTAGCGTTCTCGGCGCTGTTAATTCGCAAAAACTCTACTGTGCTCGTTACAATTGAATTACCTGAAACGGTCACATTCTCAGAAGTTACAGCGTAGCTTGAATCAAGCCCGGTTATCGTAATTGTAACCGCGTCCGAATTGTCAGAACTTGAAAGTTCGACAAGTGTAGCGGTATCGAGCCAATTGTACTCACCGCCCTGGCTCCAGATTGTTTCGGTTGTAGAAGTAGTGCGATTGATACCGTGAAGGTGAATTAAGCTTTTCTTTGAGCCGTAACTTCCTTTCGCTATCTCGTGAATGTAATCATTCGATGGCGCTGAGAAGTCGATTGTTGAAAAAATGATGAATAGAAAAATGTTTCGCACGATTTGCATGACTTAACCTTTCTTGAAGTGAAAACAAAGTTAATTCTATCACAACGAAAAAAACCGTTGATTTGCAAAAGCTGGTTCAACGGCTAAAACCTCTGTGCAGTCAACAAACGATTGTTGGTGACTCAAGATAATGAAAAAAGCCCCGGCTGGAAAACATAACCGAGGCTTTTAGACGAAAGGAATGAAAAACGTGCTTTTAGTATAACATAGTTTTAGTTACTCGTCGTTTTTGTTGTCGTTGTTGTTGTTTTTCAAGTTACTGAAAAAATCCGCGTCGATGTTTATTTGCGTGCCAGAGTCGTTTTCGATCTTGTCTGTTTGACCTAGCCATTGTTTGCCGAGCCAGATCAGAAGTGAAGTATTACCAGAAAGCGCCTGTTCAAACTGCTTTCGGCGCAATGAAATTTTCCCCTTGGCGCTATTTTTTTTATACCATTCCGAAAAATTGCAGTCAAATTCTCTCTTGATTGCTGAGTTCAAAGTGTCATAATCAACTTCCAGGAATGAAGCTATTTCTTCACCTGTGCAATGAAGCGAGGCGAGCTTTTCAGCCTGGCTCCAATCTATAACTTTTCTTGGTCTGCCGACTTTACGCTTCACTTAAAACCGCCTTTTTCCCTGTAAAATCCTCCCATCGCTTTACAATCACATCACAATAAATTGGATCAAGCTCCATTCCATAGCAAGTTCTCCCTGTTTTTTCACAGGCGATTAGTGTGGAACCTGAGCCGAGAAATAAATCAAGGCAGTTTTCAGCCTTATGATTTCCTATTGCCCTTTCTGCTAGTGCTGTGGGTTTTTGCGTAGGATGGTAATCATTTTTAGAGTCCCTCTTTATTTCCCAGACAGTGGCTTCATTAGTAGGGCCACACCATTTTAGAGTTTTGCCTTTTGGTTTCCAATATAAGCAGGGTTCATGTCTTTGTTTATATTGAGCGTTCATTGCCGCATATTTTGCATTTGTCTTGTGCCAAATAATGAGCGCGTGTATTTCACCAAATTCATAAACAGCACTATACAAGGCAAGTGGCTTAGAGTCGGCATACCAAGTATAGATGGGGCCATCACAAAATTGACATATAACCGGAACTACTCTTGAATAAATGTCTTCAGTAGCGTCATTCTTTAGTTTTTCCCTTTTTCTTTTAATATTTACATCACCCGAATGGAAATGACCACCTTCATAACTTACCCCATAAGGCGGGTCAGTAAAAACCATATCAGCCTTTTTACCATCCATCAACTTTGCCACCTGCTCCGCATCTGTGCTATCCCCACACATAACCCTATGATTACCGAGTAGCCAAATATCACCCAGCTTAGTTTTCGGCTCTTCGGGTGCTTCTGGGACTTCGTCCTCATCGGTCAAGCCCTCAATCGGCTCGCTCGCAATTTCATCAGCGTCAAAACCAGTCAACTCTAAATCAAAATCAAGCCCTTGCAACTCTTCAAGCTCCAGACTAACTAATTCCATATCAAACTCGGATAAATCTTGAAGTCTATTGTCCGCTAGTCGGTAGGCTTTAACCTGCGCCTCACTTAAATCATCGGCAACAATCACAGGCACTTTTTCAAGACCTAATTTTTCAGCCGCTAGGCAACGTCCATGCCCTGCGATTATGGACATATCCTTGTCTACGATTACGGGGTTTTTAAAACCGAACTCTCTTATACTTGAAGCGATTTTTTTAACCTGATCCTCTGAATGCTTACGTTGATTCCTAGCATACGGTATCAAATCCTTCAACGGTTTTTCTTTAATTTGCATCAAGTCCTTCTCTTCTTACCGGGTCGCTTTGGCTTCTTGTATCCGCTCGCATGGATCGCCCTGGCTTGCTTCGTTGCTTCTGAGCGCGTCTTGTAGACTTTACCGCGTGAACCGTAACGAAACCCGCCTTTAACTTTTTGAATCGGCATAGTAGTAATAATAAAACAGGCCCGAAAAGTGCGCTTGGATCAGAGGCGTTCGGGCGATTGTTTTACTTCTTCTTTGCCATGTTGTTATGTGCAGGCTTAATACTTTCAGCCTTCAGCTTTTTCGCCATCGACTTACCTGCCATTGATGCCTTGATATGCGTTGGCTCATTTCCGTGGTTTTTTTTCATCTTCATTTTCTTCTTCTCCTGAATCCAAAATGTATTTGTCACCTTTTGGCGTGCTTACTAGCTTATACTTTTCGCCATCGTAAATATTGACGACTCGTTTTTCTGGTGATTTCAATTTTTCACTCATTGTATCCCTTTCAATTTTAACACAATTCAAATACTGAAATACTGCTAGTCTAAATTCCCGTTATTTGAATTTTTCTTCTTTAGTAAAATAGTCACAATGATAACCAAGGCAATCGGCCACAAACTTAATAAATCTTCCATCGTCTACGCTCCTTTTTAATATTTGAACTCTTCTATTCTATCAGATGCGATTAAACGATAACTTTTAGCTTGCTCAGGCATCGAAAGTAGTGCAATGGCGCATGATCGTCAACCCTCTCAAACCAGAAGTTTTTTAGCGGGTTTCGCGTGATGCGCCTGTACTTTGTTGTAGTGTATGCCTTTTCGGGCACGTTGTTTACGTTAATCCAGAATAGCCTCCCTATTCGCTGATAGTCATAGAAAAACGGCAAACCTGTCGGCACGTCTGTAACTTCGTCTTTCTCAAGCATAAAGTTGTATATCTTTTTCGCTATGTGACCTGCCTGCAATCTGCAAGCGTGTCCGTGTGTTGTAATCATCGGCGCGCCGAAAGAGTACACCTTTTCCACTTCTATATCGTGCCTTATTTCCAGGTGATACGCCAAGATTTGAGCAATCGCACCGCCCGCGCTGTGCCCTGTGATGTATAGTCGTCTTGAAGTTACTATATCCCAATCAATAAGAAAGTCAGCCATTTTAGAAGCGATGCGGTTAAACCCTGCGTGAAATTTGAACGGTTCCAAGCCCTCGGACGTTTTCCATATCATCCCATCATGCAGGGCAGTTTTCAGGTCGTTCGTGCCCTGGACGACTATTACAATATCGCCCCACATATTTAAAATGGCAAATTCTACGCCGTGAACTTTTCCAGTTCCCATTATCATGTGTGCGTGTTGCTTTCTGAAAAACTCCATTGCATAGATATTAGTGCAAAGCATCGAAAAGTTTTGAGCGCGCACTCTGATTTCGTCTGTTCCTGTTTCGTCAATTTTTTTCATTTTCCAAACTCCTAAAACGGCAAATCTTTCTGACCATAACAAGCGGTATTATAACTACAGTACATGCACTCGAAACAATCTTGATTAAAACCTTCTGGTATCGGTGGCTCGCTCTTTGCGTTGAAGATAAACTGCGCTTTTTGTCTCATCTCTTGCGCCACTTCTTCATCGTATTCAACAACTTCAAAGTATATCTGACAATTGTTTTTATTGATGACCGCGAAAAGACAATAGCGCTTTTTGAAGTAGTGCATGTATACGTGTGCCTGAGCTTTGTAGTTTGCATCAGTTTTGACTACTGTATTTTTTTGAAAGAGTTTAAACTTTCTGTCGTTCGCTGTCTTTACCTCAAGAATAGCATCGTGAAATTTTCCGTCCTCGGTTTGCACTAAGTTTTTGATGATCGAATCAACATGGCCTTTAAACCTTCCATCAAAATCAGAAAAACCCTTTTGTGGCTCTTCGCATACATATCCTGCATTTCTTAGAGTGTTGATAACCAAATCCTCAAGCGCATGGCCCACCTTGAAGATTAGAGCTACCCTGCCCTCTACTGGAACGCTTCCGGCTGTCCAGGAGTAATACAACCGCCTCAGGCATGGATGCCCGATAATAGAAGCGCCGAGGTAGGTACGCCCCTCCTGCTCCGCGTTTTCTTTGTGCGCGGCTTCAAAAAACCGCTCGGTGATTTCGTCGGTCAGTAAGTCGTATTTAAAGTTTTGATCCATCTTTTTCCCTTTCTTAAAATGGCAACAAGTAACAATCACTGCACCAAGTCGCCGGAATTATCAATTCTATTTCCTGTTCTATATGTTTGTCACGCTTTCTTTTAAATTGACAGCCACAAATAGAGCAAGTGCGCCAACCTGGAGGTGAAAGTTTAGTTCGGTTGTTCATTTCGGCTTCACTCCCCCTTCGCTTTTTCATCAAGCCAACTCATAAATTTATCCCAGTCGTTTTCGAAATTTTTTGATGGTGGCACTGAATTATCAAACTCGTTGAATATTTCTAAAGCTATCTCCGCCTTCCTCTTTTCGTTAAAACTTGAAGCACTCAACCAAATATCTTTAGCAAATTGCTTAATATCACCTCCGCACATTGAAGCGTGTAATTCTCCGTAATTTCTCCAATACTGTTCGAATTGATTTTCTTCACTCACTCGATAACCTCCCGAATCTTTTTTATTACAAACAACATTCCATCATCAAATTTACTCATCTTATCCCCCAAGCATTTGACGAAGCTCTTCAATAGAATTTTCCATCACTTTATTTGTTACACAATCCCAATATTCAAAATCAATAATATCCAACAACTCCAAAGCCCTTTGTCTGTCGAATTCTTTTTCAACTGTTTCCATTTTGGAAATAGATGATTCAAGCAGTAGTTTTTGAGGGCTGTTTTCGAAAGTGACTTGTGGGAATAAATTGGCTGGCAATTTATGGTAATCACTATCTGAAGACCACTCACCTCGAAAAAACTCCGGTTCTTCAGAAAAAGCAAAAAGACCACCTTCGTCTCTAGCCACCCAAAAACAATCCTGCTCTTCACTTGTTGTGCTTTCTGCAACAACTGTTTGAGACAAATCTGATGCTGTTTTTGTCTCAAGGTCTTGGACTTTCTTTTCAATTTCCTCTAGTCTGTTTTCCAGCATTTGACAATTCGAATTTATAATTGTGATGTTTCCAGAGGTTTGCTCTGACAAACCTCGGACTAGCTCACCAATATGATTTAATCGTTCTTGCAATTTGCTCATATCAAAACCTCCAAAGCTTTAATAAATCCCTCAGCTCTCAAACGGTCTTCATAGTCGCTTGAATCTGCGAGCTCCTGGTAGGCTTCAAGAATCGCTTCGTGCTTACTCTCTTCGATACTATCAATCATTTCCAAATCGTAAATATCTTCACTTCCGCATTCAGTACAAGCGTTTGCCCAATCTGGCGGGTCATCATCTCTTTCCCATGCGTAGCCTTCTACTACACCACAGTTGTCGCATAGTCCTATGAAGTTTGGGTCTTCCATCTCTCTCCCTTGCAAATAAAAACCCCCCGACTTTTGAACACCGCATAGGAAAGCCGAGGGGCTGGCTCTTTCGAGCAATTTATTAAATTGTTTCTGGTTGCGGTGTTCAGTCGCTTGTATTATTAAATCACAATTCTATTTTGAATTGCAATCTTTATTACCTACCTAGAAAAAACTCTTTCACTTTTCATTCTGCGCCTGTACTGCGCCACTCTCACCAGGAGTGCGACGCTTGCGCTGTCTTGATCCATAAAAGCGTCGAATTGCTCTTGCGCGATTTCGCCCAAGCTCATAATTTTGGCTAACTCTTTTGCTTCTTTTTCTGTCCAGTCTTTTTTGTATATTCGTTGCATCGCTTAACCTGCCTATCAGTTTTTGTCTGTTTCTTCTGTTGCTTCAACCTTCACGACTTCTACCTTTTCCAAATTTACGACATGAGTTTTTAAGAACTGCTTCGCCTCAAAGCGTGACTTGAATATGTGAGCTTTTCGCCCGCCGGTTGCCGTTCCGTATTGCTTACCTACTTTGATTACCGGCTTATCATCAATCTTTAAAATTATACCTTTCATCTTAAACCCTTTCGTTTAGTTTAATTGTTTTAGTCTTTCACCTTTTCGGGCCAACCTAACCAGAAGTTAATACTTATTGACTAATTTCCATAAGTTTTTTTATGAAAGCCAATTGCTCCTTCTCATCCTTATAGAAAGTTTCAGCCATAACCAGACCTTCAGTAGCGCTAAATCTAACCTTCATTGTTATTCGCTGGCTAAACGCCACCTTCGACAAGTCTAAAATCTTCGGTAGGTCTTTATAGTTGACGGCTGTTTTGTGGCAGACGTAATCAATGTATTCTTTCACAATTGTTTCAGACCTCTTTAACTTTGATAGTTTTCTCAAAAAGCTACGCCATTCCTCCGGTTCCTTTTGGCTATCATAAACCTTATCTGCAAGTGTTATAGCATCGTCCAAACTCATAGCGCGTGTGCCGTTCAATTTCTGGACTGCTGAGCGTTTCGCAATTTTCCAAAGCTCCGCAGCTTCTTTTGGTGTAATACCTGCTTGTTCTAAAACGTCTCTCACTTCTTTTACTTCCTGGCTCATAATGTAAAACTCCTTTTTAAGTCGGTGCAATGTTTCAATTTTCTAGGATCATTGTACAAAAAATATCAACCTTAAATCAAACTTTATTTTCTCATGGTGCAAATTTTCTGCGCATATAGAGTCAATTTCAATGTATCACGGTGCAAAATTTTTGTACAATGCTGAATATTTTTGTACAATGCTGAAAATTTTTGATTCAAGATACAAGGTTTTTTGTATAAATACGCTAAATTTTTGTACAATGTTCCTAGCTTTTTGATATATAAATCGCAAAATAGCCAAAAATACACCCATTTCCAGCCAATTCGACCCATTTTTAGCCATTTCCAGCCAAAAAATAACAAAAAACAGAAAAAAAGGGGGGTAGAGTATATATATTGTCTTTTTCCCTCTCAAAAAAAGAAAAAAAGCCTATAAAAAAAGAGTATTATTCTTTTTATTGTATTTTGTCTTTTTTATCCCACTCAAATCCGCACCAGTAAAGGCGAGACACCAAAAACCAAAATCCATTATTTTGTCATTTTTTTGTCTTTTTTTATTGTTTTTTGTGATTTCGACTGCTATTCTTCAATCTAGGTAGGCAAAAAGTCCACCACAAAGAACAACAAAATAATGACAAAAAAAGACCAAAAAAAGGGAAAAACTCTTTTTTAATGAAAACGAAAGGGAAAACATGAGAACGAAAACAACTTGGCGCGGTCAATGGTCACTGTGCAAGTCCAAGATGGACACAGCAACAATCAGTCAGGAAGGCGATATTAAAAAACTGATCGCCTGCTTGAGTTACGCTCAAATCGTAGCGAAGCAGACAGAGAAAGACGGAATTGCAATAATTCCCGGCTTTATTGAATCAGGAGAGCGCAAAGACGAAGCGGTTAAACATCACGATTTAATGATGTTCGATTTTGACGATTCAAGCGAATCGCAGATTGAGCAATTACAAGAACTGCCTTTTTATTGGTTTATGTACACCAGCTTTAACCATGGCACAAAAGTCCCAGGCGAAAACAAAAGGCGCGTCAAGTTCCGCCTTGTCGTCCCTCTTTCCAGGTCGGTCTATCCCGAAGAGTACAAAGCTGTTTGGATCGGTGTGAGTCAATACCTTCGCACTAAATTCCCTGACCAGCAGGAAGGTATAGATAACGTCGATCAAGTCTGTAAAAACCCTTCTCGCATCTTCTACACGGCGCGAGTTCAAAACCCCGAAGCTCTATTCAGCTTCGAAGCACAAGAAAGTACGCAGACAAACTTACTCGACCCTGACGCGTACAAAGTTAAACCAGAACAAACAACCGTCAAGGCAGGCGTGCGCTTGGAAATCGTCACGGACGCTATCACAGCCTACGGACAGCAAGCACTCAAAGATTCGTCAGAAGAAATTGAGCAATGGCCCAAAGGCGCAGGACGTAACGCCGCGCTGAATCGTCTGTGCTACAAACTCGGTCAACTGGTTGGTGCTGGAGCGCTAAAGTACGAAACAGTCGTGCAGGAAATGCGCCGAGCATGCGACGCGCAGGGCCCGATCCCAGAGATTGAAAAGGTAGGTGCAATTGACAAGGCGGTTCGCTCAGGCATGGAACAGCCACGCGACTTATCGCACGTTGAAGGTTTAGAAGCATACACGCCATCAGATTTCGAGATATTTAACAAATCAATACGCAAGGTAGTCGAAGCTGAGAAAACGCAAAAAACAACGCTCAAAATGGACGAGAAGGCTAACAATGACTCAATATTCTATCCCGATAATTTGATAGGCGATATTGTGCGCGATATTTTGAACACTTCCGAATTTTCCTATCCAGAGATTGCGCTTTGTGGTGCGATTTGCATTATCAATACGGCGATTTCGCAGAAAATACAGCTATCTAGCTCTGGCATTCAGCCGAATATATACACGCTTGCACTTGCGCCTTCTGGTACGGGGAAAAATAGCGTTATTTCGTATCTTTCAAAGCTTAGAAACGAGGTCGGCGAGGGAATGCAGAAAACGGACGGTGGAAGTGAGTACACCGGAAGCGCGGCGATTTTATCAGCGCTCAAGTATTACCCTGTCAGACTTGCATTTTTTGACGAGTTTGGCGACACGATGCAAAACAACAAGCGAAGCGCAAACAATCAAAAGAGCGAGATTGTACAGCTTTTGAAGTCATTGGCTACGATGTCCGGCAGCTCTTACTCTAAAATGTACGCCGACCAGGAGAGAACTTTCACGATCCACAATCCGATGCTTTCAATCTACGCAACTGGAACGCCGAAGAAGTTTTGGCAGACCATGAGCATGGATGACATCGAGGGCGGTTTTTTGGGTCGCTGGTTTGTTGTTAGTGTTAACCGACCTAATAAACCGAATCGAGCCGTGAATGCTGAAATTTCACCAGAAGTTATCGAGTCGCTGAAAAAGCTTTACGGGACGGAAATTGTGTACAAGTCGATTCCTGAAAAGGAAGATGAAATAGAGCTTGACCTCGACTCCATTTTAAATAACTCTTCTGTTTTTGAAAACTCGGTTGTCAATTTCTACAAAGAGAAGGGAAAAGAAATAGAGGCGCGCAAGATTGAGCAGGAAGGTTTGCAGGTGCAGGGACAGTCGCAGAAGAAAAAGGCAGAATTGATTGAGTACGGCTCCCGCGTTGCTTCGATCCACACAGTCCAATTTTCACAGGAAGCGCGAAAGCTGTTTGATGAAAAAGTGGAGCATTATTTGAAGCTGAGAGACGAAGAGATTTTAAAAGACGAGCGCAATCTTAACTCAATCTTTTCTCGCTACATTGAAACCGCTGGAAAGCTTTGCCTTTGTCATTACGCGGCCCGAAACTTAAACGAGATACGAAACCCGCAAAGGAAAGTCGAGTTGCAGGACGTTAAGTGGGCGGTCGCTTTAGCAGACTATATTTTCAAGCAGTACACAAGCAACATTGAAAGTAACGTGGGAAAAGATTTAGCAGATAGAACAGCGCGCCAGTTCCTATCGAATATCGAGAAGGTGGAAGACTACAGCCCTGAAACACCGGGACAGAAGTTGGTCAGCAAAGTTTTTAATCGGTGCGGTTCAACCGTTTCGACTAAAGACAGGCAGGCTATTTTACAAACTCTGAAGGAGGACGCAAAGATAGAACTTGAGCAAGTGCAAACGATTCGCAACGATGGGAAGCAAGGCCGACTTGTTCAACTTGTTAAAAAAATTTAAAAAAATAAAAAAATATATTTACATTGTTTGCGATATGTTTTATTCTTAGTTTGTCGATAAGGAAAACAACTAAACGAAAGGGAAATGAAAATGAGCACAGTTACGAAGAAATACAAAGCAGAGCAACAAGCAATATTGAAGCAAATGGTTGAAGATTTTAAAAACAGCTTCAAAGTTATCAAAAAACAAAATAAAAAACTTTGTAAAGCTTTCGCAGATATGAAGCGATATAAAACCTTCAATCTTGAATGGTATCAAGTGGAGCGATTTGAGGAAAACTTGGAATTGTTGATTGAGGTTTACCGTAATGAAGAGTTAATCATGAGAGTTTTTGAAGAAGTTGTCAAACCTCTTATTCCTGAATCTTTAAAAGTACGAGCCCAAAGAAACCAAATAGACAGTCTAACTACTTTCTCCATAAGCGAGAAAGACAGTTGTTATGTGGTTTGTAAAGAAATCTTCTCAAACTGGGTTCCTACTGAGATTGTAGACGGAAACTTAGTTGTTAATGGAAATGAGGTTGGGAAAAGTACTTGGGTTGGCACAATTATCGGGAAAGGTAAGAGAATCCATAGGATGCAGGCTAGTGTCCGAGTGGATGACGATGGTAAAGAGTATGTAGGCATTTGGAACGGTACACAATGGAGAAACTCAAGTGTACTTATAATCGACTTGGACACAAACATCCCAAAAGACGCTTGGAGTCTAGTATAAAATTAAAAGCCCTGAGTAAGGCTGGAAACTGCTCAGATTTTAACAAAAGCGAAAGGAGAAAACTAAAATGGAGTCACAAATGCAAGCCATCGGTTTTAAGATGGCAACGGAGGAAAAGGCCCGACTTGAGCAAATCGCCCAGGATCAGGGCCGTAGCTTGAGCGGTCAAATCCGCTTTATTTTGAACGCTTATCTGAAGGATGAGGCGATTCAAAACCCTGACCACCAAACGCGCAAAAGTCATCAGCAGTGACAGTCGGGAAAAAAGAGTTAGTGAAGCCAGCGCCTTTATCCACCACGACAGGCGGGTAATAGTGACAGCGCAAAACGCCATGCTGATCGTGTTTTGAGTAGGCGCAGTCAGCGCAAGAAGTAATCATCATTTAATAATAACATAGGAGTTGAAAATGTTATTTAAAGAAACAGAAGACACAAACGAGACAGAAACACAAGACCTTATCAAGCAAGGCTTTGCAATCAAAAAGCAAATTGACAGACTTAACGCCGAACTGGACAAAATCAAGTTCCGAGTTATCAGTCAGGCATGTTTGCAGAAAAAAGAGGACTGCAACACAGTCAATCTTGTCCAGGGCCAAATGACCGCGAAAGTGGTCTTTAAAGAAAATTTGAGCCTCAAAAAAGAGGCGCTGAAGATGAGCCCGGAACTACTTTCTCAATTTTGTAACCACAAATGGCAGATTGATAAAAAAGCCTACCTGCAAGCTCTGGAGAGCGAGCAAGGCGATACCATTGCCGAACTTGTAGAAGTAAAGCACGCAAAACCATCTGTAAGTTTCGATACTGTTGAGGACGTAGCCATGATCGGATTCGTCGAATGAAAATCGACATTGTAAAAATAGCTAGAAGTATAAAGGACGGTCAGCCGTTTTATATACCGAATCAAAACCCAATGAAGCCGGGACGTCTGGCAAGTTGGGGAGAGTTAACACCACAGGCGCAAGAAAAGTTTATCTTGCATCTGTCCAACGAGATAAATAGAATTGATGACGAGATTGCGCGGTTGCAATCCATATTAAAAGAAAAGGAAGGGAAGAAAAATGCCTTTGAAACCTATTGAAGTGCAAAGTCAGGAAAGAATGGTCGCCATGATTATTGGTGAGCCAGGAGTGGGAAAAACGTCACTTGTAAAGACGATCCCGAAAGACCAGAAGGTATGCGTCATCAGCGCCGAGTCTGGATTGCTGTCGGTAATTGAAGAGGTCAGAAGCGGTCACGTTTCAGGCTTCGAAGTTGAGACTTTTGATGATTTGATTGACATTTTCAATCACTTAAACGAGGACGAAGCGAAAGCTTCATACCAGTGGGTATTTATCGACTCGCTTACTGAAATCGGCGAGCGCTGTTTTGAGCATATCAAGAAGCAATACCCGACAGACAAAGACACGCTAAGGGCGTGGAGCAAGTACGGGGAGCGATTCCAGAAGCTCATCAAAGCGTTTAGAGATTTGAAGCCTTACAACGTAGTTTTCACATGCCTACCTAAAATCAACAAGGACGAAAACAACGTGCGATTCAAAGGGGCAGACGTACCAGGCAAGGCGGTAGCTGAGAAGTTGCCAGCCTACTTTGACGAAGTATTGTACTATCGCGTCGAGATGGGTGAGTCAGGCGAGTATGAGCGCTTTTTGCTCACACAGCCGATTGACAACTATGTGGCCAAGGATCGCTCAGGCAGGTTAGCACTCAACGAAGCGCCAGATCTCGGAGCAATCTATAACAAAATTATGAACAACGAACCAGCACAGGAAGAGGTAGAACAATGAGCGTATGGGCGAAATTCGGACTAGACGAAGAAGCAATCAGCGAAGCTAAGGAAGAGATGGAGTTCAAACCGCTCCCCGAAGGCGAATACCCGGTGATAGTAGCGAATACAGTTTTGAAAGAAAGCAAGGGTGGCAAACCTATGCTTGAACTTGAGTACACTGTACTTGATAAGGGAAGAACGCTTTACCAGCGCCAAATCCTTGACAACAAGATAAGCCAAAAGATTATCTTTCAAACTTTCTTAGCTCTCGGATTTACAGAAGAGCAATTCAGAAAGCTAGAAAGTTTTGAAAGTGCGGTCGGTAAAAAAGCCTTGGCAGTTGTGAAAGTTGAAACAACCCAGTACAACGGCGAGACACGACACCACAACGGAATTAAACGGCTCAAACCTTTGACAAGTGCGAACCAAAAGAGCGCAAGCGCTACAAGCAGTTCAGCAAGTAAGGTTAAAGAGATAGCCGATCCGGCAACGGCAACGACTACCGAAGACGCACCATTCTAATGAGTGATAACGAGGAAGTGCGCTACTTTGAAAGTTCTGACAATACCTGCACGACTGCAAATTGTGTGAGTATTGACGATATTTTCCGTGGCCTAACGCATCTTTTCAAGTGTATCGACCGAGCTGATTTCTATGCGGGATGTTTGACTGGCAAGTATTCAAACCCCTGGAAAATCAAAGCAGGTGAAGAGCCGACCGAGAAAATGAAGCGCGAAAGCTACGCTTATATCAAAAAGAACGATCCAAAAACCGCGTACTTCCTCAAACTTATTGAGAAGGGGAAAATTGAAAAACTAACAAATTTCGACGATGCTTTTTTAGACCGAATACAATCGCAATTGAAACCGCTTTTCAATTTCAAGCACAGCGACTTATTCAGCGCATACGATAGAGACAGGCTTTTGCTTGTACGCGCTTGCAAGAATAAGAAGATGAAATCAAGAACGATCAAAAAATACTTGTACAGCTTCGACAAGCGAATCAAGGCACAATACAAAATGAGCGCGGAAGAGTTCGCCAGCAATGCGTATTTCATAGAGCTTGATAAAAACTCGCAGGTTGTCACTGATAGATGGGAAAAATTGCTATGGTCTGAGGAAGTGAAACGACTTCGAAAACTTTGAAAAACGAAAAACGAAAGGGAAAGATGCAATCACTTGACTTATTTTCAGGCATTGGTGGGTTTGCTCTTGGTTTTCACTGGGCAGGAATTGAAACAACCGCCTTTTGTGAAATCGAAGATTATCCAACAAAAGTATTGAACAAGAACTGGCCAGGCGTACCAGTTCATAGAGACATAAGGAAACTAGATGGAAAAGAATACAAAGGAATCGACATTGTTACAGGAGGCTTCCCCTGTCAGCCTCACTCGCTCGCAGGTAAAAGACTTGCTTCAGAAGATTCACGAGATTTATGGGGAGAAATGCATAGGATCATTTGCGAAGCTCAACCCAAATGGGTCGTGGCTGAAAACGTCCCAGGGCTTCTCTCAAGTGAGTCTGGGCGGTACTTCGGAAGAGTTCTTAGAGACTTGGCCCAAGCGGGGTATTGTGTGCAATGGTTTTGCATTCCAGCTTCAGCGGTTGGAGCTTGGCACAAAAGAGAGAGAATTTGGATTGTTGCGAACAAACCTGATTCCAACCCCAACAGCTTGCGAAGCCCCGAACAAAAACGGAAACAAGAAGAACGGCCCAAAATCAACTTTACAGGCTGCAAGGGAGAACTGGACTCCACCGATATTCAGAACGCCGACAGCATCAGAAGGGACAGGCGGCCCAAAGAGCAAGGAGACTATGATTCGGAAGATGGAACAAGGAATGCCCATCAACTTGAGGGATCAAGTGGCGCATCCAGAAATGTTTCCAACTCCAACAGCATCAGAAGCAGACAAATACAACAATCTTACAGAAGAGCAGCGAAAGAGCAAAGGGCATTACATAAGGCTTTGCAACACAGTATCAACGAAGGAATTAGAAAGTGGCAGAAAGGCATCTGGGCAACTGAACTTGGAGTGGGTAGAGTGGTTAATGGGCTTTCCAATCGGGCACACAGAATTAAAGGACTAGGAAACGCCGTAGTTCCTCAAATTCCATTTTTGATCGGTCAAGCAATAAAAGAGGTTGAGCAATGCTAAACCTCAGAAAATATCAAGAGGACGCAATAACCACAATACAAGCCGACCTACTAGAAGAAGATAACGCGCTGTTGCAGGCGGCGACTGGTGCAGGGAAAACCGTAATTTTCAGCCATTTGATAGAACGCTATCACACAAAATTCAAATCGTTTCGCACTCTGATCTTGACCCGTCAAAAAGAGTTAGTCGAGCAAAGTTTCGACAAAATCAAAGCGGTCTACCCCGAAGGCGTTGAAAATATCGGCATTTGTTGCTCAAGTGTGAGCGCAAAAAAGCAAGTTAAAAAACCGATCCTGATAGCAACGCCTCAAAGTTATAGCAAGCTTGTCCAGTTCTGCGAGCCGTTTAACCTGATAATCATTGACGAAGTGCATACGCTTGCGCCGAAAAACAAGCCGAGTCAGTACAAAGATATAATCGACATAAATCGAAGCAAAAGACCGACAGCGCGACTGCTTGGCTTTACTGCTACGCCGTACCGACTCAATCACGGTTACATTTTTGGGAACGCCTGCAAAGATGAAAGCGCGAATTGGTTTGACCGGCTCAACTATTCAATTTCGATGGACGAACTACAATCACAAGGCTATCTTTGCCCGATCCGATACAAAGCGAGCCCAACAGCAAGAAAAGACTTGTCAAGCGTGAAAAGAACGGCAGGCGACTACAACGAAGGCGACTTGTCAAAAGTTATGATACGCCATATCGGAAGCGTTCTTGATAGCATCGAAAAGCACGCCCAGGAGCGCGAGCATATCATTATATTTTGCGTGACGATTGAACACGCGAAGCGCGTTTCTGATTTGCTAAATTCAGCGGGTATAGAGTGCGATACGGTACACAGCAAAATGCCGAAGAAAGAGCGCAATCGAATACTTGAGCAATTCAAATCAGGCAGGCTCCGCGCTTGCTGTAACGTAGGCGTTTTAACTACTGGCTTTGATTATCCAGAAATCGACTGTATCGTGCTTGCCAGGCCAACGCTATCAGCTAGCCTTTTCGTTCAAATGGTCGGGCGCGGTGCGCGGATCGCAGAAGGGAAGGACGATTGCATAGTGCTTGACCTTTCGGACAACTACGCACGCCACGGACACCCGGCAAAGCCCCATGTGCCCACCTACAAAGAGCGGTGGAAATTTAAGAGCGTGGAAGAGCTGGAAGAGAAGGAAGAGGCGTTTGGTGGTGGGAAAGTTTGCCCGTCCTGTAATGAGATTGTGAGCGGTACGGCTGAAGCCTGTAGTGAATGCGGTCACTTTTTCGCTAAGGTTATTAAAAAGGTCGAATTAGTTGATATTGAATTGAAGAAGGAAAAACAAAAGACCGCGAAATGGTTTCAGGTTGATTCAGTAAAAGTCGAATTGTATACCAGCTCGAAAAAGAATGAAATGATTAGAGTTTTATTTTATGAGTCCGAGCCAATGCAGTCGATTTTCGGAATAACAGTTGAGCAACAATTCCACGCCGAGTATTTGAATTTTTCCAATGAGTTTTTAAGCTACCGCGCCGCGAACAAATGGAAGTTGTTGACAGGCAGGTTCAAGAAGTTTCAGAATAACATGCAAGCTTTTGAATTAAGGTCTGATTTGTCAAACTTTAAAGGCTGGATCAAGTTGCGTCAGAAAGGTAAATATTTTGAAATGATCGACGCTTCAAGAGTGAAGCCGAACGAATTGAAAGAGGTGGAAAATGGCTAAAAAATTCGACAAAGTATTAAATCAAGTAGTCGATGCTGTAGCTAAGAAGGTAGGCAACAACGTCCTTGAAGTTATGACGATTCTAGTAGAGCATAAAAAAACGCTAGAAGAGGTTGAAAACGGTATCAATCGAGCCTACCTGGAAAACGACTTTGAAAGCTTTCTTGCTTATCTTGAACGCTGGATGAAAGCTTACGACTACGCACTAACAAAAATTCAAAAATAGTTCTTGAAGATAAGAGCGCGAGAAAATAGAATTGATAGTAAATTAAAAACGAAAGGGAAATAAAATGAAAAACTTAAAAGACTACTACGTTATCGGAATTGATCCAGGCCCAACTCAAAGCGCAATAGCTGTTATTCAGCGCCAAGACGGCGAATATAGCTTGCAAGATTTCGACTACGACAGAAACGAAGAAATAGCGCGATTCATACGAAATTACAGCGCGGACAGGCTGGTTATTGAAAACGTATCGCACTACGGGCGTGGCGTAGGTCAAAGCGTTTTTGATACGTGCTTCGCGGTCGGCTATTTCTACGCTGTCGCCGAGCCTTCTTTTTTTGTTGAGCTTATCAAAAAGCCCGATGTAGGACATATAATCACAGGCTCAAGGCGTGCCACAAAGTCACAAGTGCAACAAGCTATCAAGGAGCGATTTAAACCATCTGGTGGTGGCTCTGATCCTTACAAAGGTATACAATCGCAAAAAGGCCCGCTTTACGGGACATCAAACCACATTCTTGACGCTATCGGTGTCGCAATTGCTTGGATTGAGCATATGGATTGCGAAACGGGGTATATTCTATGAATGCACGCGGATTCAATGAAATCGACGTAATCAAAAACGACTGGCAATTTTTCGATACGAGCGACTATCTGACAACCGAACTTCCACCGGGCTATTCGCTTTGCTATTCAGATGATGAATGTACGAATGCGGTCAAGGGCCACTTCGGGACAATTTGCGAAGATTGCAGGACAGGCAGGACACGATTAAAAAATCAAATCAAGAACAGTATGCCACTGGAGAAGAAAAGCACGAAAGAGCGCAACAATTTAAGCATCAAAGAGCGCGCGCAATACTTTGCCGAAAACGGAATGAATTTAAGCGTTAGCGCGATTATTCAAATTCTTTCTAAGAAAAACACAATGATAAGAAACGACAAGGGAACAGCGTGTTTAATTTATAGAGGTCAGAAAGTTTCAAAGACTTACTACTCAACGCAATTTAATGGTAGCTTACTTGTGCCAGAAGATGAAAAATGGATTATACCGATGCTAGACGAATTGTGCAAAATCAGGGACAAATACTTAGACGGTCGCGAGCCCACGCCAGAAGAGATTGAGAAAATGCGCGACGAGTTTAGAGCAAAGCGCAACAGCTACGCTTCGGGCTATGACAAAAAGCGGGACGCAATAACACGTAAGCGAAAAAAAGAAGCGCGACAAAAGCACTTGGAAAATATAAGACAGAAACGGCGCGAAATGACAGACGAGGAAAAGGAAGCGTTAAACAAAGAGGAAAATTTGAGACAGATTAGAGCTAGATGCGATCTCTTTGTTAAAAAATACACGCACCTTAATCCACAGCATGTTTTTGAGTGGAGACGATTTGAAAACGCCTACACAACAGGAAAAGCATTTTCAATAATGATTAAGAACGGAAAAGGTGACGTGCAATTTCACATCTGGATAGACGTTACAGACAAGCGCACACCAGACGACTATTTTTTCCAAGTTCTAAGCGTTATTAAGCGCGTATTTTCGAAAAACGACAGCATTTTAACGCGCTATAAAATGCTGAAAAAAGAACTTGAAAAAGATATTGAAGAACGCTATCTACTGCTTGAGAATAAGCGCATCAACACACCGTCAAAAAAACTAGAAAGGTTTTTAAAGGGGAAACAGTGAGCAAGAATAACCCACCTAAAATCAAAACGCTAGAAAACAGCACAGCATACAAAGAATTAAAAAGTTGCAACTTCCTGCCTGCTCACGAATTTGACGCGCGCATTCTAAGTATAATTTTGGACTATATCAGAAGCGCCGAAAGCTCAAGTTATCCAGGCGCGGATTTTGCTAAGGTATTGAGAAAGCGAATCCAGTTGGATCAATGCAAAGTCACTTTCGAGTGCTCGACTGCAAACTCTCTTGGACAATAGCGTGCAATTCGTCAGCCACACCGAAAGCAAACGATTTTGATTGAATCAAAGCTTTTAAATCACCGCCCGTTTTTGTGTACTCTTCAATACCTTCGACGAGTGCTTTAATTATCTGCTCCTGTTCTTTGACTTTGCTTTCGTGCCTGTAGCTTTCAGCCCTGTTCTGACTCCAAGCTTGTAGAATTGGCACTAGGCTAGTCCACAGAGTTTTAGCAACGATAGCCACGCCGATAGCACTAGCCGCGAAGATTTCTTTCCACCAATTTAGCCAGATTTCGCTCACTTCTTCAATCCCATCAAACTAACAAAACTTTTCACACCGAAGGCGGACGCTATAACAACCCCCAAACTAGCCCTATACCATACCGGCATTTGCTCTAATGCTTTGAAACCTTCCTCGACATACGGGACAAGTGGGGGAATAAACGAAGCAATCAAGGGAAGAGTTAAGACAATAGTTAAGTATTCATCTTTGAGGCTATTTGCCGCGTTCCTAGCCTGCAACGCTTCCCAGCTAATATCCTGCTCTAACTGCTTCTCATGCGCCTTGATTTCAGCTTCAAGTCTGGTCTGCCTTCTCCTACGCCTAGCGTTAAGGCTATCGCCTATCATGCCCACCACGTCACCGATTATCGGCAATTTCCAAAAACTCATTTTTTAAACCTGTCCTCGTAGCCCGTATCGAGCCAATCCGGCACTTCGCTTTCTTTCGGATCGACAAACCATTCCATAATCATATTGTTGACACTGAGCATTTTATAGCTTGACGCGTTAAATTCGTTTTTCAATATCTCAGGAGTAACGCCTAAATCTTTCCACACTGATGGTGTTAAATCGACGCTTGCACGACTCGACGGTATTTTGCCTCGAAAACTTATTCTGTCCCACCGCTCACGGCTACCCTTTCGCTCACTTGGAAAATGCTTTTTGTTGTAGAAGTACGACTCAACTAACGGGCGCTTTCCTTTGTAAATAAAATCGTCATCCCACCAAAGATAGGGCCCGACATCAAGACATTGAACAACAGTTTCACCGTATCCAGGCAGAATAAGCTTAACCCATTTTTTCAAAGCCCCACGGCAAGGAAGCGCGACCGCTTTTTTCTGGTTTTCTTCGCTATACCCTTCACCAGTTGCAAATGTTTTATCAACAAACGTGCTAGCGCGTAAATTGTCCATCGTAAAGATTTCATTCTTTTTCATTCTTGCGCCCCTCTTTCAAAAGCAAATCAAGCAG
>Ga0208547_1000376_pt1 | contig 25545 bp, 37 predicted proteins | sample DEB08_DNA_5_FD_185501 | JGI IMG/M metagenome (GOLD analysis project Ga0208547, IMG submission 185501) | Aqueous microbial communities from the Delaware River and Bay under freshwater to marine salinity gradient to study organic matter... | ecosystem: Environmental > Aquatic > Marine > Coastal ...
TAGTTTGGTTCTTGTGTCAGCAAATCCGTTAGATGTAGTGAGAGCCACAGGTTCTCCTAGCGTATGAGACAGTTCGTGCGTAGCAACAGACGGATAATCACTTCTAACCTCTGTTCCTCTTACGGGTTGTCTTAAATCAATGAATGTAGCTTCTCTTTCTGGGTAGCTTACACCAGCAAGTCCGCTGTCGCCACCTGGATCAGCGTCTACATAGCGTAATTGATCTTCTGCAAACCCAATTCTCTCGTATTCTGGAGATTCCTCCATCCCCATTTCGCTATAAACTAAAGCCCTACCACCTGTCGATCTTCTGTAATCGTCAGATTGCATCCATCTTCTCATAAAATCAGCGTCATCACTCGTAGATGGGGCTTTTTTTACGGGTTTAATTGGACCTCCGTTTGACTTTAAGACTCGCACTGTTTAGAATGTTGGCGTATACATTCCGTGACGCTGCTCAAGATGGTGTTGCCTTCTGTCCGCGCTTCTAGCTCTGGCTCTGTTAATATTGTTGTAGAATGGATTTCTTATAAAAGCACCTCGTTCACCCGCTTCTTTATCTCTCCATAACTGTACACCTTCTCTTCTATCGAGTTTTCTCTCTCTTTCTCTTGCTCTGTAAAGCTGATCCCACTTATTTCTTTCTATGTTGCTAGCAAGCCTATCTAAGGCTCTAGAAAGTTTAGGTTGAACCTCGTTTGGATTAATGTCTTGCCCTTTGCTTTCTTTTCTTGCCATGTATCTATTCAGCCTTTTAGTTGACATAGACTCCAATTTTTCTTGCTCTTTAGCCTTTCTTTCCTTCAGTCTTTCAGCGGTGTTTTCCTTAATTTTTTGTGATAAGCCGCTTGCGATAGACCTTACGGTAGGGACATTTTGTTGTCTACTCGTAATTCTACCTTCCTGACCTGGACCAATCTCTCTTCTTGAGGTTTTTCTGTGATAGGCTTTTCGCGCTCTTTCATTTCTTCTGTTTTCTCTTCTTTTCCTCCTTCTATTTTGTCCAGCTACAGTGATCAAAGGCTTAGGTTCTCCACCCTGAGCGTATTTTTTTACTGGTTTAGCCATTACTTAACTCTTTTATATACTGTTTTCTTTTTGTTCTTTTTTACAGCTTCGTTCTTGATCACTACTTTATCTGCAATCCGCTTAATAGGACTGTCCTTACCTACACCTTTTGCTTTGAACTCATAAGAACTCTTGTTCTTGCCTTTTTTGATGATCTCTTTTCCTTTGACAGGTACTTTACCTCCGTCAACTTCTACATCAAAAGTCCCTTTACGAACGTTTCTCTTTTTAGGTCTCATGAATATTTATTTTTTGTTTTAGCAAATATAGTCAATATTGAGTACCCTAAAATGAGCAAACAGACTACGAAAGATCAAGACAGTCTTCGTGCCTGCACAACTTATATGCTTGATTGACGCTTCGGAGCTTCTGTTTTAGTGCGTACACGCACGTTTCTAAGATATCTCCTTAGTCTTAAAACAGCTTCGGAGCTTAATCGCTAACAAGCTTGGCAAAGTTACAACTTTTTTTTGTAAAAGTCAAGTGTGAAGCAATGCTTTAAGTAAACTATACAAGTCTCTATGTAACAGCATGTTAACCATCGTTGGATGGCGTTTTGTGAATATTTCCGTGAATATTTTTCTGCGTCATACAGATCGTGGGGATTCTACACACTTACCAGCGTTTGGTCGTAAAACCCGAAATTGACCCAAAAAACCCCGTGGGAAGGCAATTGTGCGGTTTTTCAGCAGATTTTTAGCTTTTTCAAAGCTAATGGGCATAATTTTAGCTTCTACGAAGCTAGAGCTGACATCAGTTAAGTAACTGATAGTCAGGAGGATTGAGTGGATTGGTTAGAAACAGGGTGAACTAGAGCTTGTAACAAGCTTAATGCGAGCGCGGCGCAATCCCCTCCCCCTCCCCTCCCCAACTTTGCTCACCCTCAAATCCGATGGCTCACTTCCAACCGCGCAGGAATCATCTACGATGATCGTATTAGTTGGCTACCAACCGCATGAGTTAGCGAAGCTAACCGCAGGAGTTGGAGAAACTAGATATAGATTAGAATAAGAATGGAATTCTGTGAATTCTTATTCTAATCTTAATATCTAACAACTGATGAACAACAACATCAATCACTCCGAGTTGCTGAAAGCAACTAAGAAAGCTGTTAACAGCTTCGTTTTCAACCCTTCTGCTTCTAAGAAGCAGTCTTGTCTCGAAGCTTTAGCTTCGTTGTCGGCTTTCATCGAAGCCATCGATGCTCCGAAGGAGCAGAAGAAGCCAAAGGCTTCTAAGTCAGCCAAGAAGCCAAAGGCTTCGAAGGCTGTAAAGTCCTCGAAGTCCAGCCGAAAGGCTGAGATTGAGGCTGTTCTTACCTCTGGTAAGAAGCTCAAGAGAGCAGAACGTTCCGTTCTGAACAAAGAGCTTCATGCTCTCCTCCAAGAGGAGAGAGCAGCTGCTCGTTCTTCGAAGAAGAACAAGAAGACTGTTCGACGTCCTAAAAGGACGTCAGCAGCAGGGCTTGAGTTAACTCAAGCTAAGCAGAACACTGCCAACAAAGTTGGCAAAGTGAGGCTCAACCTTTTGAACCTCGTAAAGAGGTTCAGGTAGTCGAACCAAAGGTTCGAAAGAAGCAACAAATGAAACTGACTCTCCTTCCAGGAGAGTCTCCAGAGGAAGCTATGGCTCGGCACCGCTCGGCAGTGCTGGAGCGAGAGCGCTTGGAGGCAGAGGCGCTGATTGCCTCTGGCAATCCAATGTTGGAGCCATCTTTTGCCCCAGCAGTTTAAACGAAGTTTAATGTTAAACCCTATAAATCAAAGATTTATGAATCAACCAATTTTTGCTTTTGTTTTCACCTTTGGTGAAGACCGTGGAGAGTTTCGCTGTAAGCGGAACTTCGTGGACGAGGACTCAGCCTGCGAGTGGGCGGCTTCGTTGATGGTGCAGGGCGAGGTCTGCTATGTGTGCGAGGTCGAGAGCGCGGAGTACGTGTTCGAGCCTGCCTGTGAGTCGCATACAGCTGTGAGCTGGAGCGAGGACGGGCGCACATGGCGGATGCTCGAAGTCATCGACGATTTCGATGAACTCATGCGAATCTACCCTTAAGGGTAACCTTTAATTTTTAACCTTTAAAATTTACAATTTTATGACAAACAAACTTTTTTCTTTTGTTTTCCCCTATGGGGAAAAAGGCGAGGAAATCCGATGCGTTCGGGACTTCGCGGACGGCTTGCACGCTGCGGAGTGGGCGGTCGATATCATCCTCAAGCACGGCGAGGACTACTGCTACTTCAAGCGCGTGCAGTCCAGAGACTGCGCGTTCGACCCCGCGAGTGAGTCGCACACGGTCATACACTGGCATGATGATGCCCCTACATGGAAGATGTACAAGGTTTTCCATTAAGTACCCTAAAGGGTAAAAAAATAAATTTGGATTTTGGAATTCTGTTCCTTATCTTTGCATCGTCGATTTCGACAAAACTCTAAATCTCTTACTCATGTCATACAACACAGACACTCAGCGCAAGAAAGCGCAAATGGCTTCGGCTCTCTTCAACGATATTCAACTCTTTGGTTCTGCCATCACTTGCACGGCGGAGTGGGATGCACTCCCCTGTGATGAGCAGATGCGATTGGAGGACTTGGTTGGCACTCAGGAACTCTGATGAGCCTTGTATAGGCGAAACTCCACAACGGTGGAGTCAGTTTCATTCAAAATCTTTTATTCAAATGAAAAACTTATTTTTCATCCTTGCGATTGCTATCGCATCCACAACCTTCGGTCAAACCTACCAAACCAAAACCATGGGTGGCGGTGGTGGCTTCGACGTAACCACAGGCACGGCAACGAGTGAGGTGCTGAGCGTAGACGGGAACGACTTTGCCGTCTTTACCACTGAAAGTGGTGCTAAGTTCGTCAAAGCTGTCTCACCACGAAGTGGTAACGAGTATGCTGTTTGGGTTTACACGGCTACCGCTGACACGTTCGAGGGTCGAACTGTATACACAACCAAGCGTGGAACGCCATGTGTATACAAGCTCACGAAAGCTGGATTCCCTTACCCATCTTGGTTGGAAACGGCTGAATAATCAGGCACTCTGATGAGCCTTGTATAGGCGAAACACCCTTCGGGGTGTCAGTGTCAACTATCAAAATCTCTAATCATGAAACCATTCATGCTCTTTTGCGCTCTTGCAATCACGGTTGTGAGCTTGAGCCAAACCATCCAAGACGATACCTCCACGAACGGAGACGAACAAGCGTCTATGACCATGCTCGACGAGGACTCATCTGACGAAGACGAGAACGGTTAACTTTATTGAAAATAAAAATCTTCTTTCTATGAAAAACTTTTCTTTCGACGAAGCTATGTGCTTCGCATACGGTAGCACTATGCTCACAGGAGGCTCTTCAATCGGAGTCATGGACAACGGCGAATACTACGTACCCAAATATGGGTTCGTAGTGGGCGGAATCGTACCCGAAAAGTCCTGTGATATGGACAACAGAGAGGGCTTCAAAAACCTGTACAACCGCTTGCACCTCCAAGCTGGAGTTGAGCTAGAGCGCGAACTAGCGGTAGTGATAGGCACATGGCTTGAAGTTAGCAGAATTGTCTTCGATTTGTGCAACGTCATCGATGACGAGCAGGAAGCCCTTGCTCTCGCTAAGAAGCGCGGAGAGCGAGCCATTTACGACCTTGAAAACCAAAAAGAAATCTTTGTAAAATGAAAACTCAACAACACATTGACGCGCTGTACGAACGGCGCAAGTATGCAGGTGGATTCGAGTGTGCGTTGATCGACGCATACCTGAAAGCCGATGGAGGTAACGCAAGAATCCTCGAAGATGCGTTCAAAGGAACACGGTTTGACCTGACGCCAAAACCCAAGTTTGACCATGGCGTGAACGTACTACGAGCAGCAGCGCACTGGTCAGGAGAGCGCGATGAGTACCTGAACGACGACAAAACAGCCTACCAAATCATTAGTGAATATCTTAAAGAAACCGAACAATGAACACATGGAGAGAGGGGTACGACTACCCTAGCGACAATGATGACGTGCAAGAGTACGACATCATGGAGGAAGCAGACCGAACATATGAACAACAAAACGATAAATAAAATGAAAACATCAATCTTCAACACACGAATCATTCGCAAAGGCTCACAGGTATTGTACCGTGGGTCATGGGGGCGCGACCCACAGACAATCGCAGAAGTAATCGCAATCGAGCAAACACAAAGCGCGGGCGATAAATACGGGGATGAGGTGGATGCCGTGTCCTTGGATGACCATTATGTACTCACCTTGAACAACGGTCACTGGTGCTACTCCTACCAAGTTGACGGCTTGGTTCAACTCCCTGAAACTGAGTCAGTTGCAAAATAAATTTGGAAAAACGAAAACTCTGTCTTATCTTTGCAGTGTCAACAACGACAAAATCAAAATCTCTTACACATGGCATTACCTACACTTACCGACTTCCTGAATTCTTGGGATAAACTCATCGTCACTGGCGTAACTCCTGAGCGTAACGACTCAGTGATGACTACCACCACGAGCAACATACCCGTGGCTATCGAATACCGCCACCAAATCAACTCATCGACAGGTGAATGCAGTACGATTGCGTTCCTCGTAGCCTACGATGAAAACGGCAACCGAGTCAGCCTACGTAACCAGACGTATGGATGCTTCGGGGATGAAGAGAAGCAGTTCCACCAATGGTTTGCCAAGAAAATGGCGGAGGGCTGTGGGCTTGACGTGAGCAACCGACTAAACGTGGCAAGAGCCGTTGACGACTGGTTGGCACAATAGCTACACACAGACAGGGAATCCCGATGGTCGGGCGGAGTGCTTCACGTATTGGCACACACGTTAGAGTTAAAGATTACGAGGTTCGAATCCTCCCCTGTCTACTAATTTCTAAAACTCTTACACATGAACAAAGCAATTCTTGACCGCCTCGTGTACTGCGAGGAAACCTATGCAGGTGAAAGCGAAACATGGCAAGACCCTGTAACAGGCGACTACTACTACGTTCCAATCGAAATAGTACGTGATTGGGATAATGCAATGAACCTTAACGACCCGAACTAATGACATACGAACAATTTGAAATCTTCCGTCAGTGGGCAGAGCGTGTGGCTAACACAGCCAACGACACTGACACACACATCCGTCCGATCGATATCATCCACGACATCGCAGGAATTTTAGCTAACGACGAACACTTTTTACCACGACTATGATGACAGACAAAGAAGCACAAGCTTTCATGCAGAAAGTAGACAGTTCCGCTCCTTTCTGGGTGGAGCTACACGACGAAGAGCGACCAACGATTCAAATCCAAGGTAGCACAGTACCTCGATGCCTGTATAACCTCATGGTTACACGGCGCGATGTTAACCTCTACCTCAAGGGAATCAAACCTCATCGTGGTTGGAAGATTGGAGATGTGAAAGCATACTTCGGACTCAAGGGTGGAAAGCAGAAAGTAGCCGACGCTATCAACGCTATGCACTCAGAATTTATGGGACGATTTAACGAACAGAATAATGAAGAAACAACTGATTAACGAAGACGGCTTCTATGCAGGGAGCGAACTCAAGTGGGGTATGGATGACGTGCGGAATGTACTCGAACGGTTTGGCATGGCAACCACCACCTCGAAGGAAGACGTGGAGCGCATACTGATTGCTGCATTCCAAGACAACTATCGATTGATGGAAACCATCGACGAAGCGATTGGGGATGCCGTCGCATACATGATTGACGAAGGACAACTAAACACTGACGAACAATGAAATACTGGAACGGAGAAGGTCAATACCAAGACCTATTTGACAAGCACTGGAAGAACCTCGTACCCGAAAGCGGGCGGGCGGACACACCAGAGGGTAACGCCCTCCGTGCCATTGCTCGAATCAACCACGACGTCTTCAACAACGGAGCGGGTAACATCGTGAACGAAACCATGGAAGTGGACGACGACGGGGAGTGGTACACACTGTACGAAATCGAGCGGTGGTGGGATGAGTTCTTCGACGACATCTACGATTACTCACGACTGGATGTGGACAGGCTCAAGCGCAAGATCATCGAGTGGGTGCAGTACGATACGGATTACGGACTGTCTGACTTGCTTGATGACTACATTGACCACATTGTCTTGAAGGTTGATAATCAGTTAGTTGCAAAATAAATTTGGAAAAACGGAATCGACACCGTATCTTTGTCGAACAATTTCAAAATCTCTAATCATGAAACAATACGCATTATTGCACGGTGTATGTGGACTAGCCGAGGGTTACTCCGACACCACAGTCCAATGGTTTAACGACTTGGACAAAGCTATGGAAGCCAAGAGCAGTTTACTTACATCGCTTATGACACTCCCTCACGAAGAAATTGAAAGCACCACGGATGGTATGCAAGACGTTATAACGTACATAGACCGTGAATGTGAGCAAGAGATTGTCAAAATCATCGAACTCAAACCCACATGGCCTGAGAACCCGTGGCTAACAGAGTATCTAGTGTGGGACCAGATGAACTGTGAAGCCCCATACGATGGTGACTATATGCCAACTGACATGGGTGTAATCAAGGACTTGTGCGAGCGCACGGAAGCTGTTGCTGACACAATCAGTACCGATACGTTCCATGAGTTTGTCCGCGACCTATGGTACGGAAACACTGCCATGTTCGATGCCGATGACCTCTGCATCTACTACTTCCAAATGCCAAAACATACAACACAACAAGATGACAGCAAGTGATTTCATATTCGTCTGCGGAGAGTACAACATCGATCCCGTGATTGCACTGGAGGACGATGGTGTGCGTAGAATCCTCAAGACACCAACAACCGATGTAAAACAACAGCTTATGCTCTCTGGGTATTTGCACAAAAACTTTTAATCATGACACCACAACGTAAAGAAGAACACATTCGCAACATCGCTTTCTGTATACAGAACGGCGCGTCAGGTTATGTAACTGACAACTTCAGTATCGGAGATTTGCCTACACCGCAGACTACTGGTACTCTCTCACAACAAGATGCCTATGCACGAGGCAAGGCACGTATCATCTTCGATGCATTCATCGAGCAAAACCCTGATATCAATGACTAACTACGCAGTATACCGAGTGTTCCGTGATTGGAACAAAAAACCACAGGTTCTCATGGAGAATCTGTCACGAGAACAGGCACAGAACATAGTTAAAAACACACCATACGAAGATGAAAGCATGGTGGTATTTGATAAGATGAAATGATTTGTGTACGATCGAGCGCGAATGAAAATCCCGCAAAGGACTTCAATGAGTGGATGCAACACGTATACCACCAAGTAAAAATTAACTACGAGAAAAAATTAAACAACAATTCAAAAATTAAATCAGATGAACAATAATCAAAAAAAGCCCAGCAATTACAATGAGTGGACAAAAGAAATGGTGAACGAAATGATGAGGTTAGTAGATTCCTTCGAGCTAAAGAAATCGATAAACAAGTACGGTGAAAAAACCCTTAAAACTGACTATGCTTCAAAACACGTTCATGGGATAATAGCCAGGAAGTTGAATGATAAATTTGTTGGAAAGACACTAACTGGTTCTAGCATATCCAACAAGTATCACTGGATTTCAGCTACCCCTGAGCAAAGAGAGGCCATGCTTACTAGAAGGAAGGAAGGTAAACTTGCACAAAAAGAAAAGAACAAAGAAGCCGCCACTGTACTTGATCAGAACATAAGCGCAGACGTAAAAAGAAATCCAAATTTAGTTTCTGGATTTAAATACTTTGAATTAATGAAAGATCTTTACGGACGAGTTACGTGGGAAGCTTTCGTGGAGGTAGCTGGGGTGCTGGAAAAAGAGGATAATAATTAAAAAAATCAAAATCTCATGTATAAAATTCGATTCCATCTCGGAAAGGGAGCCAACTTCATGAAGTGGCAAATCAAAACAAAGACAAGCACACAATACGTCAGCCCAGATGACGTACAGCTTTTTATGTTCAACGCTAAGCTTCGTGTTCAGCTAGGTACGTCAAACAAAATCCATGAGGGTGCATGCAAAACTGTTTGTGCTTGGATAGAGTGCGAAGACTTGGTGTATGGCGACCCGTGGGAACAGAAAGGCAACTTCGGTGATTACCGTGTCAAGTTCAACCCACGTAACAACCCTAACTGGATTGATGAAAACGAGAACATAGTTAACGAAGAAACCTTCCCTTTAATTATTACAGATGACAGAACTCTTATCGTGGTTGGAAGCGCTGATGGATGCGAGTGCAACCTGGATTAACGAACACTTATCATGGTTTTTTACAAACGGAAACAAGCAGTAAACTCTCACCCCAACGAGAATCTCATTCACGATGACTGTCGTGTAGAAATTGAGACAGTACACAAAGCTTTCGGAATGAACGACGGCATGAATGTACTCGTAATCGACAACTCTACTGACGAGGTTGTACTTGATGAATGGGAACCTGACTTCGGATGGGCGTGGGAGACGGCTAAGTATTACAGCAAGAAATATAATCTTGACATTGTTGATACTTTGCCGTACTAAGGTATCAGGGGCGTATGACGCTGAAAAACCTCAGCTCTTGTCGGAGGAGTTACCGAGCATCCACCCGAATTCAAACCCTGTGTGCTTTTTAAATGAGTGTTTTCACACACAGTCAGGGCAAAACCGTGCGTCATGCGTAAGTCCCCATCTTGCGGTTATGGATGTTAAAGACTGACAGCTTGGAAAGACAGGCCAACCTTTTTGGTGAGCGAAGAAGCGTGGTGATGTAGGCCTTCTAGGATGGGGGTTTTAGAAGGTGCCGACGATCACATCAATTAAGCCACGTTTCTTTGCTTAGCAAAAGTAAAACAAAAACTAAACTTTAAACAATGAACAAAATAACAAAAGCTTTTTTAGAAGCGCCATTATCCGTCTTATTTCCAGACGGTTGGACGAGAACGTATAACCACCTACGCGAATATGTAGAAAAAGATGGAGTAAAAATCTACCTAGATGATTTAAAATATGAAGTCGCTCAAGAACTTGCAGAAAACAACAAAATAATGAGAGAGTGGGTAGAGGGATACGAGGTTATCAAATCAGACGAAACCGCTCTTGAATTCTGTTTTGGAAACTGGGGGGAAGTAGTAGAGGAGGAAGTCAGAACATGCTTAGAGGTTATAGAAAAAAGAGTAGAGAAGAGGTGGGGCTCAGAATGGCTAGAAAACTTTTTTTGTGAGTGCTATTCTTGCCTGGCTGAAGTCCTTCACGAGCTGTTTCCTGAAGAGGAAATTGACTGGGAGTTAATTTCGGACAGAGTACACAAAATTGTCGAAGAGTACTTATACACTGATGAAATGATAGATTCTTTTACAACCGAATACTTAGAGGATTTGGCGCGTATGGAGAAACGTAAAGATCAAATTAAAGAATTCCTATGCAATATGGATCATGAAGAAGTAATGGAGTTGTTTAAAGAAGTAACGCATATGAAAGTAAAAAAAGAAGTCAATGACTAACGAACAAGCAATTAAATTCATTTTGAAAGAAAAACCAATTGGTAAAGCACAGCAACTAGCCGCTATGTTTGCATGTGATGACATCATTGCTGATGACATAGAAACGTGGCTAGAGACAAAGGTTTCAGACTACCTTATGCAGTTCCCAGATGTGGCAAGAGATTTAGCCACTGACCTCATCAACGATGGCGCTACAGCCGAGGAACTAAAGGTCGGGCTGTGCGACGTTTCAGAATCTATGTATCACTACGTAAGATTCCACGAGCAATTGTCAGAACGCTGACAGGGGAGAGACGTATGGTGTGCGGGGAGATCCCGCAACTGGCGTAATCTTAACCTTTTTAACTATTAAAAAAGAATCTTAAGAGAGAGAGCCATGAGAAACAAAGTCTCTCCTTTTCTTGCATTAATCACAATTAAAACCTACATTTGTATGAATTCAGAAATGAAAGCCCTGTTAACGGGGTACTATTTAGAGCTTGGATTGACACCCAGCAAAACAAGAATGAAAGAACAAGTCCAAGCACGAGCCGCTATCATGGTGGCATTACGAGAATACACTACGACCACAGCTATCGGCAAGTTGTTTGGCATGGACCATTCCAGCATCGTCCATCATTGCAGAAAGCATGACGCCAACATCATGTACTGGGATGGATACGCCAAGATGTTTGACATTGCGAAAAAGCATTGCAGAATGCTTAGGTACAAATCACGTCAAGCAAAGCTCAAGACCGTAAGGCTGGAAATCAACAGACTAAAAAGAATAGAACAAAAATTAATTGAAAATTCAAACCCTTTATTACAATGAGTAATTACAAATTCAAAACAACCAACATTCGAGGTAAGCAGTATGTCGAAGTTAACGAACGAATCAAGTTCTTCCGACAGGAAGAGCAGTACAAGAATTGGACAATCATGTCTGACTTCACCCATCTGGATTCAGAACAGTGTGTGTGCAAGACAACCATCGCAGATGCTACTGGACGTGTTATTGCCACTGGACATGCACACGAAGTGCAAGGTGCATCTAACATCAATAAGACCAGCTACGTTGAGAATTGCGAAACCTCAGCAATCGGGCGAGCTCTCGCTATGCTTGGAATCGGAATCGACACTTCTATTGCGTCAGCTAATGAAGTCCAAGATGCAATTGCAAAACAAGAAGCAGGCGACGTGGAGAAAAAGATCAAGCACGTACAGGAGACGTTCGACACGGAAGCTCCAGTAAACATCATGGACAAAGCTGTTGCTTACATCAAGTCTCAAACAGACAAGAAAAAAGCATTCAAGACGATCATGGACAAGTATGAGAACTCTCTCACAGAGAAGCAGGTAGCTGGTCTCAAGAAGTTCGTTCGATGAAGACATACGAAATACTCGATCGTAGACGCACAAACGAAAGGGCGTGGGATAGTTTTCGAAAGCAGTGCTTAAAAGACAAGAGCCCTAAAGATTGGGTTGGTGTTGATGAGGGCAACCCTGAGTTTTCGGGGTTGTTCTTCATCAAGCATGACGACTTCGTTGGCGACATTGACATCGCTGAGTTCTTCATTAACTCGAAGGGCAAGCGATTCTGGATGACACCAGGCGATCCTACACACTGGGCTGAGATAAAAACCTATGACTACAAATGGCCTGACGGCACACCAGTATACGAAGATGAATATTTCTGATAAACTACAAGAACGATACGGCAAGTCACATCTGTCGTACTCTTCTCTCAAGCAAGCCTTGGGAGATATGGCACAGTTTGACCGATACATGAAGGGAGAGCTGAAGTATCAATCCGATGCACTAGACTTCGGTACGTTATACGATATGCTGTTGTTTGAACGTGAACAAGCATTCGAGAAGTACGTGGTACTTTCTGATAGCGAGATTATGTCTAGGCTTTCCGACAAGGCTAAAGCTTCTAAGAAGCCGTCGATGACGCTTGAATACAAAAGCGCTTTGACTGCTATGAAGGAAGAGGCTCTTGAAGAAGGCAAGACTATTGTGTCTCATGACGATTGGCAGATGGCAAATGACATGATCGACAGGCTCGCTACTTGTGGACTACTCGACACGTACTTAGCTGGCGACTATCAGGTGGGTTTCTTAAAGGAGCTCAACGGAGTTCAGGTCAAAGGATTCCTCGATTGTCTTGGAGATGGATTCATCAGCGACAGCAAGTCTGCGCGTAGTGCAGAAAAGTTCCGATACGCAGTACGAGACTTCTGCTACGACGTGCAAGCTTACATCTACACAAAAGTTTTTGGCATAAAAGATTTCTATTGGGTTGTTCAGGAGAAAACTTATCCGTATCTTCCCGCTCTCGTTAAGTGTTCTGACGAAACGTTGTTCACTGGAGAAATGAAATTCACAGAAGCAGTAAATAGAATCAGAAAGTTCCTTGAGGACGATTACGATCCAGTGACAGATTACCTACACTATGAAGTTTAAACATTTCAAAACCTTAATTAAAGGAGTCTCAGCTCTATTAATCTGGGCTCTATTCTTAAACGCATTTATTTTAATCCTTAATTCATTTATATTATGAGTGATCAAAACAAAAAGTACGAGAGTGTTCTCGTGGGTTGGGCAGATGAGCCTAGCTACAATGACAACGGCGAGTTGATGGGATGGAGTTTCCGTCTCAAAGACAACGAGCTAAAAGACTGCATTGACCAATACACCACCAAGCGTGATGCTAGCGGTCAAGGCGGTAACGTTCGATTCCGACTCTTCATGTCGAAGAACGGCAAAGCATGCTTAAGCGTGTGGGATCCGAACAGCGAAGCGGCGCAGGAGCGTCGAAATGACACGGCTAAAACGCAGGAGACCTCAGACCTCCCGTTCTAGTATATGGTTTATCGGTTAGCGAGGGGGTGCGGGCTTCGGTCCCACCCCTTTTCTTTCCCCTTATCTTTACATCATGGGTCAACCAATCTATTACATGACTGGCACGGCTACGTTCATCAAGAACAAAAACCCACAGACCAGAGCTATATGGATCGTTAGTCGTTATGATAACCCACGGGATATCATGAAGTATGATCGCAAGACCATGCACAGACTAGAAGAGGAGCTGCTTACAGCTAAAGCAAAACAACGAACCATTATCATTAACAAGGTTGAGAATGTTAAACAAGTAGGAACTACGAGCGATGTCAAAGAAGCACAGCGATAAACAGATAGGTGGAGAGCACTACAAGCACATGAAGATTCAGCCAACTGAATTCATATCTGTAAACGGCATTCCATTTATCGAGGGCAACGTAATCAAATACGTATGCAGGCATGCACACAAGAACGGAAAAGAAGACGTTCTAAAAGCAATTCATTATTTAAATCTATTATTAGAGTACCACTACAATGAAGGTGACCATATTCAAGGATCTGTATGCGAAGGAGGATCCACATGTAATTCAAATTGCAACTGCACTCAAAAGGATTCAGGAGGGGAATTCTGCAACCACGATTGAAGCTATTCGAAATGGAGCAAAAGATTTTAAGAAAACCCTACCAGTCGTCTTATTCAGTGGGGAGTTTAAAACACGTAATGATGAGGCGCTTGAGAAACACAGCCAATACATTGTTCTGGACTTCGACCACATTGATGTTGAGGCGTCCAAGGCGATTCTATCCACGGATCCTTATGTTTATAGCTGTTGGGTATCTCCGAGTGGTGACGGACTTAAGGCGCTCGTTAAGATAAGCAACCCTGAACGTCACCGCGATCACTTCCGTGCGCTACGCACGTACTTCCACAAGCAATACGACCTAGAGGTAGACGAGTCAGGTATCAATGAGTCTCGCGCTTGCTTCGAGTCCTACGATCCAGACATCGTAATCAACGACGATGCAAATACGTTTGGGGCACTTGCTACTGAGAAGAGTGAATCGCAGGTAGCTGTCTCACAGTCAGGCGTTTACACAGATTACTTAAAGTTAAATCTAGCTGCACGTATGATCCGTCAGTGCGATGATGGAGAAAAGCACAATACGTTGCTTCGAGCATCAAGGCTGTGTGGTGGATACGTAGCTGCTGGTCGCATGGAGGAAGACGAGGTAATTCGTGTGCTTACCCGTGAGATACTCAAGCGTGATGTAGAGGACGAACAACAGGCTGTCCGCACAATCAGAGAGGCTATCGAGAAAGGCAAGCAGGATCCTATACGCACGACCATAGATGACGAGCGCAAGGCGCAAAGGCAACTGCTTATCAATGACGGAGATATGTCTTTCATTTCATCAGACGATGAGGACTTCCGCTGGATTGATGATTACGCTAACGGGCTTATACCTGTGGGGCTTGATACTGGTGATGCTGAGCTCGACAAGTATTTCCGATACAAAAAAGAGTTTACCATTGTCAACGGTCACAGCAACGTAGGTAAGACAACGATGGCTCTGTACCTCATGGTAAATGCTGCTGTGCGCCACGGTTGGAAATGGGTTGTGTATTCATCAGAGAATCGAACAGCGTCCTTGAAGATGACGCTCATTCAGTTCGCTATGAACAAACCTATCTCTTCCATGAACCACATGGAGCGTAAAAGAGCATACGAGTGGGTGGGAAAGCACTTCACTGTCATCAGTAATAAGCAGGTTTATAGCTACGCTGACATCATTATTTTCCTTGAGAAGATATTGAAGCAACAAGACGTAGATGCTGTTTTTATTGATCCATACAACAGTCTCAAGCTTGACATGGGCAACAGTAACATCGGAACCCACGATTACCACTACGAAGCTGCATCAGAGTTCCTTACATTCTCTACTGCAAATAACGTAGCTGTGTGGCTAAACATGCATGCTGTTACCGAGGCTCAACGACGTAAAGGTGATGACGGTTTACCTGTAGCTCCATACGCAGAAGACACCGAGGGCGGAGGTAAGTTCGTTAACCGTGCTGACTGTTTCTTGACAATCCACAGAAAAGTCCAGCATCCCGACTTTGCTCAAAGAAAAATCACAGAATTCCATGTTCGTAAAGTACGTGATGTTGAGACAGGTGGTGAGCCTACGTCACTTGACGAGCCAATTCGCTTCGAAATGAACACATCAAGAACAGCATTTAGGGTGTGGAAGACACAAGAACTGCTCTATCAATCTGTTGATTTACAGGGCGGTGAACAAGATCACTTCAAATTTCCCATTAACTCTTCGTTTTTAGAAAATTAGGCTGTAACTTTGCTTAAGTGAAGCGAAAAGCGAAAGGAACTCCGAAGCGCAAGTCGGCAAAGAAACGTTCTTTAGGTAAATACAAGAGCGGTTTAGAAAAGACGTGTGCTGATCTTTTAGCTGAATCGGGGCTAAGTTTTACCTACGAGACACATGAGTACATGCTCGTAGATAAATTCAAATACCCTGGTACATACTGGAAGATGACTACAAAGCGGAAAGACTTGTCGGACAGAACCAATTCGACAGTCCTTCCCATCAAATACACTCCAGACTTCGTAGGACCAAACGGAGAATGGGTGATTGAAACCAAAGGGTACACTCCGTCTCATCATGATTTTCCGATGAGGTGGAAGCTGTTCCTCAAACACTTGATAGACTCAGGAGAACCAGTCCCAGCTCTCTTCATCTGTAAAAACAAAGCTCAGGTGGAGCAAGCAATAGCGAAACTAAAAGAACTAGGATATGGCAAAAAAAGATCTAACAAAAGAACAGCTTAGTGAAAGCTACAGCATAGCGTGTTTGCGCTTGCAGAACTACATCACTGAGTTTTACGAGGAGTTGCACGAAAACAATGGGAGTCCGTGCATCAACCCTGGAATCGTGGCTAACATGATTACAGTAGCGAGAGTAATCATTAACCACGAACTCGACTTTATCAAGGAGGCTTCGTACCAACACTTCGAGGCCAACTATGATCAGTCAGAACAGGCAGAAATACTCTTCGGCGACGGGGAGGGCAGCTGAGGTCAGATTCGTTATGTGCGCTGAAGCCTTAGGGATGCAAGTCATCAAGGGTTCACGCAAGGACGATATGCACCTACACGTTGACTACTGGTTGTCTTATGAGGGCGAAGGTAGATGGGGTGTAGACGTTAAGGGAAATAACCTCCCTTACGAGATTTGGTGTGAGTTCAAGAACGTAGCTGGTAATCCAGGATGGATGTATGGTGGTGCTAAAATCATCGCTTTTGACATGCCTGAAGAGGGTGGATTCAGTATCGTTGACAGAATTGAACTCAAAGACTACTGCGAGAAAAACGTAGAGGATGTGTTTGTCGATAACAAGAAAGACGCATACAAGAAAAAATACTCTCGTAAAGATCGATCAGACGTGATAACAAAGCTTAATTTGCTGGACATCAGGTCTTTAGATACTTACAGAGTATGGCGATATTTTAAGGACTTTTGACTATCTTAGTCGTCCGCTTTTTTAATTTTTAAAACTATTTATTATGTACGATCCTTCACTTGTCCCATGGGGCGAGGTAGGGTACGCCGTCTATAAGCGTACCTATTCCAGAGCACTAGAAAACGGTAAAACCGAGGAGTGGGAAGACACTGTTGACCGTGTAGTCGATGCGTGTCGTGACCAACTCAACGTGGGCTTTACTCAATTTGAGGAGGGTGAACTAAAGAAGATCATGATGGAATTGAAAGGCACCGTTGCTGGGCGTTTTCTCTGGCAATTAGGTACCAAAACCGTCGATAATCTTGGTTTACCATCTCTACAGAACTGCGCTTTTGTCGTAGTAGATGATCCTATCCGACCATTCACATGGGCATTCGAGATGCTTATGCTTGGTAGCGGTGTAGGATACAACATCCAAAGAGAAAACGTTTATCAACTACCAAAGGTTAAGAGCCGTGTACGTGTAGTTCGAAAGGACGTTAACGACGCAGACTTCATTGTGCCTGATAGCCGTGAAGGATGGGTGGAGTTGTTGCGACGTGTACTGGAAGCTTCATTTGTTACAGGTGAGGATTTTACATATGCTACACACCTCATTCGATCTAAGGGTTCGCCTATCAAAGGATTCGGAGGAACAGCGTCAGGGCCAGACGATTTAGTTTGGGGAATGGGAGAGATCAACAGCATCCTAAATAAAGCTTCAGGTAAACGCCTACAACCCGTTGATTGTCTGGACATTATGAACATTATTGGTAAGATTGTAGTTGCTGGTAACGTTCGTCGATCAGCGCAGATTGCACTGGGTGATTGCGACGATATCGAATACTTGCAGGCTAAGCGATGGGACCTCGGTGGTATTCCTAACTGGAGAGCCATGTCCAACAACTCTGTAGTCTGTTCTGATATCTCTCAGTTGCCAGAGGAGTTCTGGGAAGGATACAACGGAAATGGCGAGCCTTACGGGTTGATCAACCTAGAAGCGTCACGCAAGATGGGCCGTACTTTCGAGATCGAATACCCTGATCCTGACGTACAAGGATTCAACCCATGCGCTGAGCAGTCGCTAGCGAATTACGAGACGTGCTGTTTAGCAGAGATTTATCTGCCTAACATCTCAAGTTATGAAGAACTTAAGAAGGTAGCTCGTTATCTTTACAGAATCAACAAGCACAGCCTAGGAATTAAGTGTGCCATCAAGGAGACCGAAGATATCGTACACCGCAATATGCGAATGGGGATCGGGATCACAGGCTATCTTCAGGCGACAGAAGAGCAGAGAAGCTGGCTGGACGGTTGTTACGAATACTTACGAGGATATGACAAAGAATACTCTAGACTGGCAGGATTTCCAACATCCATTAAACTTACAACAGTCAAGCCTTCTGGAACGCTTAGTTTACTTGCTGGCGTTACACCAGGAGCTCACCCAGGATACAGCGAATACTACATTAGACGAATCCGCATGTCAGCTGATAGCAGTCTGGCACATGCCGCCAGGAAGCACGGGTACCCTGTGGAGTACGTGCTGAACTTTGACGGCACAGAAGACAAGTCTACGATCGTAGTTAGTTTCCCCTGTAAGTTCCCGAAGGGTACGACGTTTGCTCAGGATATGACGGCTATCGATCAGCTAGAAGTCATCAAGCGATTGCAGGCTGAGTGGTCAGATAATGCTGTGTCTGTAACTATCTACTACCGAAAGGAAGAGTTGGATGCAATCAAAGAATGGTTGTCAATCAACTACAAGAACGTGAAGTCTGTTTCGTTTTTGCTTCATAACGAGCACGGATTTAAGCAGGCTCCGCTCGAAGAGATTGACGAAGGAACCTACTTGGAAATGCGTAAAGGTGTGACACCGATCACAAGCCTAGAGCAGATTGACATGGACGAGGTTGAGATCATGGATTGTGACACAGGAGCATGCCCAGTACGATGATACGGATAGATCAGTGCTGGATATCCCAGCTGTATTACTTGAATGGGAAGGGGCTTCGGCCTCTTTCTTTTTCTTGTACGTTTTGCTTGTAAATCGCTTCATGTGAAGCGCCGTAACAAACTGATTGCCAGTTTGATAGAACTATTGTAAAGTCCTGCAACCCAACGAATCCGTCGTGATCTAAATCAGCTGGACCTTCATAGTATGTGCCCCATCTTGACAGTATTTGCATGAGATCTTCAACACCAACAACGAGGTCTCCGTCTACGTCACCAGCGCAATACGGCTCAGAAGAAGCCAACCCTGGTCTCCATGAATCCAACATAGCATGCATCCTAGAAGTCTGCCCAGCTGTAAAGTCTGTCCTGCAAGAGTCAGGATAATAGTCCATGTGATTGTTTGGTTCGTAGTTGTATGCTCCAGGAGGGCATATAGGGTTCTCACAGCTCCAGTTTAGTTTAGTTGGCGGTGTGTCGCAAACCCTGTCATTCACCATAGAGCAATCTGTTTCCTCTTCTCCGCAGTAATCTATACCCTGAAATACGTGGAATAGACCGCAGTAATGACCAGCCTCATGGACAAGCGTTTTGTTGCCGTCACGACCTTCTAAAAGATGATCGCCGTATCTACCAAAGCAATCGTTCCTGACGTAGACTCCATCAGCTAAGTTGCCTTGCATGTAATACAAGAATGCAAACCCCAGTATATTCCCACACATGTTAGGATAGACATGGATATTCATGTACTCCTCGGTATCCCATTGTAGCGGTTCGATATACTCCTCCATCAGAGAGTAATTCCAAGGGAAGCAGTTGTATATCGTGGAGCTATCTAAGAAATGGTATTCTGTAGCTACATGATCGAATGACATCTGAGAGGATATAAACTCCTCGTTCAGATGGACCATCGCGTCGTCTATAATGTCTTGTGGGATGTACGTCCCGTCTGCTGTATCTGTGTAGTGAATATGAACAACAGAATAGATATTCTTCCATGAGATGTCTCTGTTCCATCCCATGATTCTTGGCTCTATCCCTTCTGGGTCACCAAGAGAGAGACAGATGTTTTCCTGTGCTGCGATCATGTTAAATGAAAGCAAGCACAAGACAAGATGTGTTAATCTCATTGCATTTGATTCTTCGCGAGAAGAAGCTTAATCTCTTGAATGTCTTTAAGAAGCTGTTTTACATCAGCTTTAAAGTCAGCGTTGTCGTTTTCTAAGGCATCGACCCTCGCTGAAAGCTTATTGTAATCCGCATGAAATTTTATCCAACCACCGACCAAGGCTCCTGCCACAGCTAAAAATTCAAAATGACTGAGATGTTCCATTATCGGTTTCTGGTCTTTTCTACAGTGCGCCCAGCAAAGTACGCTCCGAATACAGTTAACATAAGAATCTCCAACAAAGATACGTAACTCTCTCGAACGTTAAATGGCTGATTATCAAGTGAGTCGAATATAACTAGCCCTACAAAAACGCTAATTAAAACAATAAGCATAATTGGACGAATGGTTTTTGCAAGCTTCACATCACCGCTCATATCCGCTTTCCACCGCTCAGTTACATTGTTCTGAAAAGCAATCTCTGCATCTACTTTAGCCTTAGCTTCTGCTGGATCAATATCTGGTTCTCTGTCGAGCAGGTTCTTGACTACCCCTAGACCTCCTTGGTCTGGGAGTAAATCACCCACCGTATCTAAAATACCTGGAGCTTTTTCTTTAAGCCAAGCGCCCAGTTTTGTGTCTTTAATCTTGTCCATACTGTTCTAAATATCTTTGTTCCATAACTTCAAGTATATATATGCTATGCTCCATAAAGCTTCCGTCAGGATTGTATGAAAGAAGCGACTTATATCTATCATTTATTTCATCGAGGGCTTCAATCTTTTCATTAGATGTCATTGATTGATAATCTTCTGTTTGCATGAAAGCTTTTATCTCTTCATACCTAAGTGAATTAGACATTTGTAAAGCGTTGTTTATTTCTTCAGCGGTTAGTCTGACAAAGAAATCTTCTTGCGGGTTATTAAGGAAGTTGTAAGGCTTACCTAAAGCTTCATAAGCTTTCTTTGCTTTTCCTCTGCTGACAGAAGGAGGGTCGAGCTTTCTGTATACAGATGAAGCGTAGTATGGCGTACCAACAGCTTTTGTCAGGATTCCTGTATCTAAATACAGATTTAAGATCTCGATTGAAACCTCATCCTGAGATGCTGTTTTTCCTTTTGTTGCATCAAACATGTAATACGCGAACTGATTTCCACCTTCTGGAGCTTGTTCAATTCTCTCTCCTTTCCAGTTTACTTTCACTGGCAAGCCTCCAGTATTGAATGTTCGTTCTCTAACGTGATTCTTTATTCTATCGATCAGATCAACATCTCTCTTGTCTGGCATAAATTCTCTGGTCGATTGATCGAGTCCGCTGAGTGCGTTTGGAAGGAACATCGAAGAGCAAGCTTTAGAAATTGTTTCTACGTACTTGAAGAAAGCTTTTTCGAAATCGTCTGGGTCTTTCGTGCTGGCAATCAAGCTCGTTATTCCGTTGAGACCTTGCAAGAAACTTTGATCCATCATGTACGCAACAACAGATGCGTTGTCAAAACCAAACAGCTTCTTTAGTACGTTGTTCGCTGTGAACGGCTGATCAGCCATTTCCTTAGCTGCTTCTGGGGTCGTAGTATGAGCGTAAGCACCCATGATCGTACCCAATACACCAAGCGTTTGATAAGACCTGAATTCATCTCCTGCTTGAGGCGCTGGATCCCCTCCGTTCAAAAGCCTTCTTAAACCGCTTACGTTAATGCTGTTCGGAGGGAAGGTGTCGTACATCAGGTTTGTTTTCTCGTCATCCTCCCAGTCAATACTTCCGCTAAGAAGACCCTGAGAAATCAGATACAGAGCCGCTGAACTAACTGCCTGACCGACCATCACTTTTGAAAGAGTTTTAGATGCTTCCGTGTATTCTCCGTTACTCATCTGAATAGCCATCTTTCCTCCACCAAAAACTGGAGAAGCGTAAGTCAGTGTTTCTTCTGTAAAGTTTGCAATCGTGCTTACGTAAGGGACGTTTAGTCTGATTAGGAATTTAAAGAAGCCTTCCCCATCAAAACCTTTAACGTTATTGAACGCCTGTCCCATACCTCTAGACAGATTGTCGATAACCCACATGCTTCCTTTTGCCAATCCCATAGGCTCCTGGAATGTAAGTTTTCTACCTTCCGTTGCTGACCGCTCCATGCTGTCCTTGTCTGGGAACTTAAGGAACTGAGCTAGCGCGTCTCCTTCTAGTCCTTTGCCTCTGCCTAAAGCGTGTAACTCAAGACCCTCTGCAAATCTTCTGAAAGGAACGTCACCAAGACTAAGAAGCCTAAACATTGTTTCTGCTGGGATTCCAAACGTTCCCTGTACTAGCAGCTTCGCTCTTTGATTTAATTCGTCCCTGAGCGTTTGTCCTTCTGGTAACTCGCTAGACATAGCCGCCATAAGAGATCGAATAGGCATAAAACCTCTGCTCATTCTCCATTCAGACATGTCTTTCTCCCTACCAGTAATAACCTGTTCCATCGCCTCGACTGCTCCAGCTCCGAACTTACGCATCGCGTACAGATAGCCAGCGAGGGACAGCTTTCGTTGCTCTTTGTGCAATCCCATCAACTCGAAAGCCTTAGAGGTAGGCATAGACATCAAATCAATAACTGTCTTTGGTATGACGTTAGCAAGATTGTAGACTACGTTTCTAGCCTGAGACATCATAGTAAGTAGGTTACCCTGAACAAGCTGAACGCCAATCTCAGACCACTTCTTCTCAATAAACATATTCGCAAGCGTGTCGAGGTCTCGCTGAGCTTTATCAAGGACGTCTTGAGCTTTCTTAAATTCAGTTTCTACATCCTCCCCTGCGATACCTCTCTCCATAAGGTTTTGGGCGGCTCTATAAGCGTCCATGTATACTTTAGTTGCCTCTAAAACCTTGTTTTTTTGAGCTTCTGACAAAATCTTTCCTTGCTCCTGAGCCTTCTTGATGATGACATTTGCCATTCCTTGCGGCGTACTTGTCTTCAGTTCTGCCATGTGGCGAAGAACTCTACCAGCAGTTGTACCTACAGCGGCTAGCTGATCAAGAACGCTCACGATTCCAATATCGTTTCCTTCCTCTTGCATTCTGTTGATTAACTCAATTCCAGCAAGAACTCCTACGTCGTCATTTCGTGTAGCCAGGTTGTTAAGAGCATCACCACGCATTAAAGAAACAAGCTCCTGTGGGCTCATTTGCTCTAAATTCTTCTGCTCGTTAGCAATTCTCTGCTGATCGATGTAGTTGTTTGGATTGTTGACAATCTCGTTTTTAAATCGACCAAACTCAGAAGAGCTTGCAAGTCTTTTAGAAGTGCCTCTTAGTCTTCTTCCTTTGATTACGTTTCCGTGCTCATCAATAGTTAGGTTTGCAAATCTCGCTCTTTCTTTTGCCGACATGTTTTGATAAGCCATTTCAAACATTTCGTTTGAAAGGTTAATCATCGAGCTGTTTCTTTGCTTCATTATAGAAACAAAATTTTGAAAAGCTACAAAATGCTCTGGAGAGGATACATCTATGTCTTCTTTTTGTGCTGGAGTGTAAGGATCTAGCATCTTTATATTACCAGAAGCAATAATTACATCTCCTGACATCACTGCATTATCTGCCGATTGAAGTCTGTTTCCGTAGACGTCAACAAAAGCTTCAGAATACAGCGGATTTCTCATAAACAGAACGCCGTCAACAAGACCATCAAAGTTTTCTGCTTTCCCAAAAGAGGAAATGTTAGACTTCATTTCAATTTCACCTGCTCTGCCTTCTAGCATCTTGTTTAGAGGAACTAACGATGTGGACAACTTAACCTTTGACATCGATGTTACTTGTTGACCTCGAAATAGCTGAGAAGGACTATAAGTTCTAGCTTGAGGGTGATTCATAGCTGGAAGACCCGTTCTTTTTCTAGCGGAAAAGAATCGCATCTCAGTAAGATTAGGGTTCAATCCAAGCCTAGCCTCAAGCTGAATCTCTGAAACCTTTGCGGAATAAGGATATTTACTTTTAAACTCCTCGTTATCCATAAGTTCAAACGGGTCCATTTTCGAAAAATGCCTCTCCTTCGATGTAAATTTAAGATCTAATGGGCTTGTTATAATTCTATCCTTATATGAGTTAATCGCTTCCGCAACAGCTTCGCCAGAGAAATCTTCATAGCTTCTGTTAGCCACTCCGAGAGCGTTTTGCAGGATATGGTTTTCAAGAAAAATCATTTGACCTACATCGGCTGTTGACACGTTCTCATACCCAGGGAATTTTCTGATCCTGTCTCTGAGTTTAATAACAAGTTCTTTGTTTTCTTTTCTGTCTTTAGGTTTTGGTGTTGTTTCTGGTAAAAAATGCCCCTCGTAAAACCTTTTAAGAGCTTTAGCCGCTTCATTTCCACTGCACACGCCTCCATCCCTTTTTGCTGCTTGACTTTTTATCCAAGCAAAAACTTTTTTAGAATTGTAAACTTCCGTGTTCGCTTTTCTCCTCCCCTTTGAGTCAGTTTCATAAGAAAGCAGCCAACCTGTTTTTGGGTCGTGCGCTATCTTTCTTACTTCCTCTTTAGTCATGCCAAGAGAGCTTTCCATAAAAGCGAGAAGCTTGGAAATGTTTATGCTGTTCTGCGTTTGTGGTCTGAACACTCTATTCATGCTTTCGACTACATGAACATCTTGGGTAAACACATCTGAGTTACCCATCAAATTCACCATAAAGGCTCCAATTTTAGGTCCATATCCTCCATCAGCAATGCTTCTTTGAGCGGCGACATCTATATCAGGGTCTGAAACAGCTTCATTTAATTGCTTTGAAAAGGCTCCAGGATCACTAAAGTCGTATCTTTCTAGAATCTTTACAAGAGACAAGGCAATATTGTCTACTCTGCTTGGATTTAGAACAGATGTTTGAAATATGTCTGCGTTGATAATTTGTTCGATTCGGGCAAGAACTCCAAGTCCAGAGTACCACTCCTTAAGCCAAGCCTCCTCTTTCTTTTTGTTCCACCCATCTTCCTGTCTTTTTTCTGCTAGATCTGTATACAGGTCATTCATGACAATATTGAAGAAAGCCGCAGCCTCTTTAAAGTTTTGTTCTGCATGATTTCCATTAGATGTAATGGCAATAATGCCAATTAGCAAATCCATGTGCTGTTGAGCGAACTCTTTTACTTCTGGGTCTTGCTGCAACTCAAATCTATCAGTATCTCCAACTCTTGCAAGTCTGTACCCTATATTTTCGAGAGCAAAGTCTATATTTGAATTAGTATTTTCAAAAAAATTGCTACCTCTAAGGTCAAAAATATCATTAATTGTCCTCAACCTGTCTGCGTACACATCCAAAAGTTGCCCGACTGTGGCCTCATCTCTCGTTGACTTATAGGCTTCAGAAAGGTAGTGCGTGTCAATTGCAGTTATAAGCGCGTTAACTAACGGTCTTGGCATAGATCCTCCGATTGAACCCTTTTTTAGACCTTCTATGTATTTTATAGCTTCCTTAACGATTGGTGAGTTTTCCCCGTTTGAATCCTTAATGACTTGGACAACTCCGTCAATATTCGATCTTTTTTGCCGAGGTGATAAGCTGCCAGATCTTAACCCTAAAACAAGATCAAGATCCTCAAATGAAGCTC
>Ga0208547_1000383_pt1 | contig 25330 bp, 35 predicted proteins | sample DEB08_DNA_5_FD_185501 | JGI IMG/M metagenome (GOLD analysis project Ga0208547, IMG submission 185501) | Aqueous microbial communities from the Delaware River and Bay under freshwater to marine salinity gradient to study organic matter... | ecosystem: Environmental > Aquatic > Marine > Coastal ...
ATATATTAATTGATTTGGGTTTGCTGTTCTAGTTTCAACTACTGGCCCACCATCTACTGTGTCTGGACTTTCAATATTAAATCCTCTAGAAGTCATTTTGCTTCCATTATAGAATGAATTTTCTACTCCAGTACCAATAAAATCTTGAAATTGTGCTGGGCCATTAATATCAATGCCTCTCACCGGATTTCCATTTACGTCAGGTGTTAATATGTCTGACCCAGATACAACAATATAACCTATTGGGGTGTTCCCGTATATGAATGAAGATGTATATGAAAAGAATATGTTTATATTTTTAACACGTGCTTTTGCTACAAGAGCATTTGTTTCATATACATTAGTAATAATCGCCGGCTGAATACCGAATTCTATGATGTCACCTTCATCTACAAATGCTTGTAAATCTCCGATAATAACACCATCTGCTCCGGTTTCTAAACCATACGATGCACTTAATCCGGGTGTTAAAGTTGGGTCATCCCCATAAGCAACCGATTGCCAAGACGCACTTCCTGTACGATATGCAGTCACTACATTTCCATCAATAGTAATAATATAATCGTTAGCTGACTGCGGAGCCGATGCTCCCAGGGCTTCCGGGTCTTGAATTTCACTACCGGTAATAAACCATTTTTCCCATTCTATCTGAATACCTGTATATTCATTGAAACTTGAACTATATGTAGCAGCTATTGATGCTGATATGCTACTTGATAAACTCAATTGTAACACTGATGCAGATGCATACAAAGCGACTTGTAATGCCGCGGCCTCGTCTCCTGCTACAGCATATTCTAAATCAGACAGTCTAGTGTCAAACACAGACCCACTACTGAAATACCATTCTGCATATGGATATAGTTCTGCAGAAGACGTAACAGATGTTGATGCTGTAGTTTGATAATTCAAACTAGCACTTGCTGCAAAATTGATATGCCCGTTTGGTGGCGAAACTGCAGAATCATTAAGTGTTACAAGAGCAAATGTGTCGCCATCGAACACCGACCCCGAGTCTGCTGCAAATTCGAATTTCCATTGTGCGAATACCCCAAAGCCGCCGCTATAACTTCCACTTCTTTCTAACGCCTCCAACAAACTACCGGTGGTCAAAGAGCCTGTTAACAGCATATCGATTGGCGTTGAGTTATACGGCGTTCCCCCAGAGCCTGTAAAAGCAGCTTGACCCGTCCAAACCGGTATAGACCCAGTTGAGAATGAAAATGCCGGACCGAGGCTTGCAGTTCCTATAAATAAAGATGCTGTAACAGAATCAATTTGAAAATCAGTTCCTTCTGGGAGTAATCTCAATGGTAACCAAAAAGGATCGGGATACTTATCAATTTCATCAACTTGTAGCGTTTCCCAACGTTTCAATCCTTCATATAAATCGCCCCAAAGTGTTGATCCACCACTAGCAGTAGGATGTCCTGACCCGGAGTTGATTAATTCATATATATCGACAGTTTCTGAACTCACACTATCAATTGATGCAGGTAACGCAATTTCAAAGAGATATCCTCCTCCTGGAGTCTGGACATTGCTGAATCCACTTACGTTACTTGAGCTTATTATAGTAGCATCGGCCCCGGCCGATAACAAATACGCGCCACTTCCAGACTCTGGAGCATTATAATCATGATACCACGTATCTATTATATCAATAGAACTACTTGAAAATGTAAATTCGGTAGAATTAGAACCTGTATGTGCAACGCCTTCAAATACTACATCAGACCCAGAATCAGCTACAGATGATGTCGTTGTTAAAACTGCAGTTTCATTATATAATGTTTTGCGGTATTCAACATAACTAAGACTTTCTCTTGTTTCTGACAACGTTGCGCCAGTTATCGGCAAGAATACTGCCTGCGACATCCATGTAGGTGTTGATCCTGTAATATACTGCGATCCGCTCAATACTGCATATTGATACGAATATGTTGTCCCAGCATATCGTTCATCTGATGATTTCGTTAGATATGCTTGCCATTGATCATCATCTTGTGCTGTTATTGTTACAACTGCGCCTTCAATGCCACCTAAATATACTGGATAACTACCTGTTACAACCGTAGTTTCTTGAACATTGATATCTGTATTATATCCTGCATTTTGTTTGTTTACGCGAGGTAAGAATGAATCTTTATTTCTTTCTAGAATATTAGGCTGAATCAATAATCCAGTTATTTTATCAGCACGAGCCGGCAACAATTGATCTAACTGCTTAAAGAAAGAAAGATCAAACAATGTAAATATTTTGATGTATGCATTAAGATCATTCTTAGTTTCATATTTCTTCCAATATGATTGTGCAGCTTCAATTAAATCTGGGTATGATCGTTCATATTGCTGGCCAGGATCGCCAATATATGAATCTAATTCAGTAAATCCAAGTTGTGCAATGATATCCTCATCAATCATTGTTTGTGGAGAAAAATATACTCCTAAACGATTTGAATCTAATGGAGCTTTATCAAATTGGCTTCTTTCTGCTCTTGTTTTAACATCTAATGTTCCGACAAGTTCATTATCTTCTAATCTAATCTTGTTGTCATCAAATGTACCTGCTGCTAATGATATTCCATCATAATAATATGTTTCTTCAATTGAGTCATACGGCTCTGCATTAGTCCAACTTGCAAATGAAGCTGATATTCCTGACAAATTAGGTTCAACACCTGACATTGTAACAGCTGTTGTGTGATTTGTTTTTTCTGTTAGTGGCAAACGAAATACTAATTCATCATATGCATCAACGTTGCCATCATATGCAGCAGGTGCTTTAGTATGATTATTAAATGGTGAATCTTGTAAACTAGATGACCAAAGTCTTAATTCTTGAAGTTGTCCTTCTAGACGTGAGCCGCCGCCATTACTACCGAGCATTACCGTGCCTGTTGATGCAAATGATGCTGTTGCAGATGCAGATACTGCTGCTACAATTTTTCCGTATTTTGATTTTTTTGCAACAACTTCTAATGATCCATTACTTCCACTTCTTAATAATACATTCAACCAGCCGCCATCAAACATTTCAATATCAGCTGATGCAGTTTCGTTAATTCGAATTGTCCCTAATGTGCCGCGCGTAAAATCTATTGTAACATCATTTGAATCTACTGAAAATAAATTCATTGTGCTCGGCAATGCTGGGTTTGTTAATACATTGTCTGTTCGGAAACGAAGTTCTACTGAATTAATTGGTTGATCGTAATCAACAGTTACTGTTCCTGCAGGATTTTGAATTAAGTCTAATGCATAATCAAAATTCAATTTTTCATAAACTGGAGGACGTTCAATTCTCGGCCCGCCATATTCGTTGATTGATATCATGCTCTGTGGTATTCCATAACATGATAACAATGCTTTTACGCTTCTTTTAGTTCCTTTTGATTTTAATAGTCCTGGCAAGTTGTTAACAATACGACGCCATATGTGGTACGTCATATCCTTGCCTGGTAATGATGCATCACCTACCGTATTAGAACCAGTAATCGGAATTCCTGCTTCGTTAGTACCTAAAACATACTCCCAAAGATCTTTGTATTGATTTCCATCTGTTAAAGACCATCCAAATTGTTTAGCTACAGAATAAAGTAATTCATTTGGAACGCCGTATTTAGGGTGTTCATCTCTAGAATATATTTTAGAAACATTGCGAATATATGTATAAATAATATCATAATGTTGTCCTAACATATGAATAAACGTTTCTAAACCTTCATTGTCAGGATTAGTTCGTAAATACAACGGAACGCCGTTAATCAAAGAATTATAATTTGCTCTATCATATATATCTGCGTTGTCTAACAATGTCGAATACCATTCTTGAGCAATGCTTGATGTGCTACTATATAATGTATGTGGACGAGATGTTGTTGTCTTAGGCCACGGATCAATATAACTACCCGTGATGTATGAAACATTAGGATCTGCTAATGGTAGATCATATGTGAATAGTGTTGATGATGATTCAAAATAAAGATACTTTTCAAATTCATCAAATCCACCAATTAATGAATTTTTAAGATTTGTAAATTCTTGGATATTAGTAATAGCAGTACTGCCTGATATAGAACCTAAGGTATTTAATTGCGAATCATATGATTCAATCAATCCGATTTTATATTTGAAATTCTTAACTCGTTCTGTAGCCGAACTGTAAAATACAAAGTTATTAAAATCTGAATAATCAATATTCAAATCAATACCCGAAAGACTTCCAGAAAATATCGAATCAACCAATTGCTGTGATGTTGAAACGCTTGATCCTAATATGTCATTCCAATTTTTTAAACCTGTGTCTGTGCTTGTGCTAGCACGATCGGATGCATCCCAATTCGGCCCTGATAATTTTCTTGTTGTTCCTGCTGCTAAACCTAACCCAAACGTTTCTAACGTAACACGATCAATATATGTAGGACGTTGTTCTTCAACTATCCAACATTTAAAATCTTTTTCAATATCATCTGCTAATGGCTCATACAATTTTACATAAACATATTCTCCAATTACTACACTGTTAGTAAACAACGCAGTTTGGTTTCTGCTAAAATTAACAAGCAGTGTACGATATGATTCTGTTGAAGTTAAACGCGTAACAGCATTTCCAACACTTTGTATGTAATTTGTAATTTGCTCTAAAAATTCTGAGTCATCTGGATCAATTGCTCGTAATCGTAATTCTGTACGATCTGGAGATATTTCATCTATTTTTAATTTTTGTGATTCATATGACCCAATAAGGTTGGTAAAGAAATTTACCGCAATTCTATATTCACCCCTTTGAATATTCAGATTATTGAATTCATTGAATAGATTAATCTGCCATGGTTTAGCTGGCAATCTATAATCAACGTTACTCTCCGGGTCAGTATATGTAATCTGATTTTTAGGCTGTAAATCAATTCGATGATTTCCTGTGATCCAAGTATCGCCAGAATATACATGAAACTCAATTCCATTATCACGAGGATCAGAAGCCAATATGTTATTTTTCCAAGCATATTTTAATGCCGGTGAAGACAACAATTCAATTTCTTTGTCTGAAAATCGTTGCCCTTGCGTAGCTCTCGTCGAGCTAAGAATTTTATCGATATTTTTATATTGTGATAACATACTTATTCCAATTACGGATCTACCGCTTCAATTTCCCAATAACACTGATCTGCAAAATATAATCCGCCGTTGAATTTTCCATTTACAGTGACAGTATTAGTTCCACATTCGCCTTCAATATACCACTTATCCCAAGCTCGCATATTTCGATTTTCTAACACATATTCTCCCGACAATGAGTCATATCCATTTGAAATTACTTTAACGTAATTTGATACCCCAGCTGCTGTATTACCTTCGAGTGCTGGTTGATAATCTGCAGATTTTCTCTGCAATCTAGCTCTAAATCCTACTTCCCGGCCTATAGATTTTTTATCGCTTTCTAATTCTCTACGTTTTTCCGCAAGGGCTTTTATTTTGTTTTGATATACATAATATCCTCTAGATCGAGGGTTGGATTTTGCCTGAAGCTCGCGGAAAACTCTTATAGAAGAATTAATTACATCAATTACTGCATTTATATCATTAATTTCATCAGCTGGATTGCCTTCTACATCAGGATTTGCAAAATGTACATCTACTTTATAACGCATTCGAAGATTTTTACCAGATTCAATTAGTTCAGGTGTAATTGTATAAGTACCAGGCTCAATCTGTTGCGGACCTCGTAGTACATTATTAAACTCCAATTTTTGGAATCCATGAGCTTTTCCAGCAACAGGATAACTAGGAGCAAATACAAACCATTGTGTTACAAAATCTGGTGTATATCTTGCGCTAAATACATCCAATTCATTTTCTGGCAATTCTATATCAATCTCGCCAATATCCGTTTGCCTTGAAATAATAGTTGGAGGAAATTTAAAGTATTTAAACTGCGTGTCAATAACTCTATTAACAGAACTATTCGTATATAATCTATCATTAGCTTCAACGATTACCGTTTCATTGTATTGTGCAGCGTCTTCATCAGTAACTTGCTGTACAGTACCATTAATAATCAAATTACCTGCTGCATCTCTTTTATTTATGAATGGTAAATTAGATGCATAGTCTAATCCTTTTTGATCATAAATGATTTGTTCTTGCCTGCTTGCTATTTGAAAGGATTGTTCGTATGTACTTGGCTGTAATATTTCAGCTCTAGTTTGACTGCGCATGTCTCGAATTGCATTCTCATCAACAAATGCAGATGCTTCTGATGAAATAGAATCACTGAAAAATTCTGGTGCAAAATATTCTGATTGTTGTTCTGCCATTATCTAACTACTTTAAAATAATATTCATTATCAATATACTGTTCTGTGAAACCATCAACAATTTTTAATGCTATGCGATAATAACGCTCTGGCATCAACCCATTCATATCTAAATAAATGAAGTTGCTGGTGTCATCACAACTCACTTTAGTATAAATATCGTCAAATGGAATTATTGTTTCATCTGTAGCAGCATCGACAACTGAATAATATGTAGTCTCTGGCAAGCGCTTAACTGTCTGTAATGGAAATAAATTTGTAGCTGATTTTTGTGGATATTTGTCTCGTCCATAAAAGCGTATACGAGCTATTTCCGTGTCTTTATACGATTTATTAATTTTTGGGTAAATGATATTCGATTCTAAATCAAGTGCGTCTAACGTGCTAGAATACGCTGACTGATCCCAATACATGGTTAGCCTTGGAACATATATAGTATGTGTTTCTCTAGAAAAGAATCTTACATACCCAGTAGTGTCGCCAGACGCTTCATCGGCATCAGAAAATTTAAGCAAGAATCCATTATTTGAAATTGTTGTTCCTGCACTACCATTGATCCATAATTTAACTGCATCTGTTACATCCATGTTAATATCAGTAGGACGATAACTAAATGACTCTTGTTCTTCTAAGCCCGGTTGTGTATAAAAACTTTGGTCATATTGCGTTAAGTCATATGATGCAGACCCACTTTGATATATCCAGCTACCACCCTGACTTCCGGTAATTTTTAAAGATGTTGTAACATCACCTGAGGTAGTCCATGATGAACCAGAAGCAGGATATTGCCACGAAACACCATCGGTAATAGAAGGCGATGAATTTTCAAAACCAACGCCATTCGTCCAAGAATCATATGCAATTTTTGCTTCAACTGTATATTCTGAAGAAAGTGTTTTTGCATGAGAAGTATATAGTTGTAAAACAAACTTACATGCATCTAAAGTTGTAGAATATTTTGTTAATGTAGATTGAATTTCAGACATATCAAACTTAAGAAGAGACCTACTTCGTACATAAGCATCTCCAGAAGTATTAATGCGTTTGCCTACTTCAAGAATTTCATCGATACCAGTATTAAGTGTCGGTACAGATTCATATAATGTAGCATCTTTTTCTGCGTAAAATATTCTGAACATGAGTTATCCTTACTAGTTTATTTATAATAAATATTCCTTAGTAAGATACTATTCGTCCTTTGATGTCTTGGTTTGGAAATTTAACTTCAAAAATTGAAGGATCTAATGATGGATATACAACGCCATTCTTTTCTGCCGTATTTAAATCGTATATATTTCCAGAATAATTTTGGGTTGTGTCATATAAATTAGTAAACTGTACATCTAACACTGACTGAACACCATCAACGTTGCCCAATGCATTCAATATTTCAGATTTAATTATTGGTTGATTGATCTGCCATCTTGAAATGTCAAAATAACGCTTTAGACGATCAACACAACGAAGTAGAACATCATTACTATTATAATTTGCTCTAGCACTAATTTCGAAATCAACACCAATATTGATAATAAATGCATTTTTTATGTTAACTGCATCCGTTAATATACGATAATTTCCAAGATATGTTTTTAAATTTTCTTTTACAGCATCATTTAAATTAACTAACTTTTTAGTTGCATCATATCCTAATACATAAAGATTCATTGCCAATGGATTTGAAACTCGTCTTTCTTCTAAATCGTCTTGAGCGATTTGATCGTCGGGAACAATGTATGCTTTTGCAATGCTACCAAAACGAGCTGGCATAGAATATGCTCTAATAATATAATCTTCTCTTGTTACCAATCTGTTTTGTGTTGCAAAATTAGCTAGTGCATTATTTTTGATATCTTCAATGTTATCCGTCGACTTTGCTCCTCGTGCTGGCTCTGGGTTATTTGCTGCAATTGAACTCTTAACAAAATTCAATACCCCACCTGATATGTCAGCATTTGGATCATCATCATAACTTACTGAAGAAATTGATGTTAATGTATTTGCTTCTACATTGTCAGCAAATCCAGCTCCTACTGTATATGTAACTGTAAGAGTTGTGTTAGCAGGAGCTTGTCCATATGCTCGTGTATATAAAAAGTTTGATGGATCTATATCAACATCAATATTTCGTCTAAACCCAGCTAATCCAGATCCTACGTTGTCTGGGTTAGGAATAATTTCTTCATCGTTATTATCAGAAACACCTGCACCAAATTGAAGTTCTGTTAAACGGTCTTGTCTAAGTCTAGTAACAAATCGTTTAGAAGATTTTCTCATTTTTAAAAGATATGGAGCACTCGCTCTATATACATTTAAGTCTGGATCGTTTTCTGCTAAATTTGGAACTTCTTCAAAAACAGTATCTTGAGCTAAATAAGGAACTTGGTACCAATTATCTCCATCTGATTCTTCGACTGAAACTATGTCAATAACGTTAGTGTCTGGCAATACAACTTTATCATATGCAACAGGTGCATTAAATGTAAAGGTCGACGTTCTTACTGTTCCAGATACAGCACGTACCGTCTTCTTAGCTAAATAATATACAGGTGCATTAGTAGCATCATTAGTTTCATATATTGTGATTTCAGTTGGATCAAATGATGAAGAAAACCCAAAATCTACTGAGTCTAATGTTCTGAAAATAGCATCGCCCGATGCTTGTTTAATTTGCATTCCAGAACGTATTGTTAACGCATATCTAAAATCTGGGGCAACTCCATCCCCAGACCCCGAAGCCGGAAGTAGTTGAAATACATCAATATTGGTATATGCTGGCGTTGAAGCTTTTACATTGTATCCTAATGATCTAGCAATGTCAAATACATTGCCTTCTTCTTGTGCATGTTGTAAAAATGACTCTTTAAGATTAGTATCAGTATAATATGATAAAACATCACCAACATATGATGCTAATTCTAAAAACAACATTCCAGGCGATGACTCATTAAAATCTCGATAGGTATCTGGAAAATATTGTTTGGTAAAATCAATTAGATTTTTTCTGAATTGACCAAAATCTTTTCCTAAATATGTTACATCTTTTTTTATTTCAGTCGCCATTTTATTCCTCTGCTACTTCAAAGTCGCCATTTTCATTTGCAAAAACAGCAATAGTTAATTCAGAACCCGTAGGTTTTACTAGAAATGATATTGATACATTAACCTGATGTACTAACGTTGCATCACTTTGGCCTGTTGTAACATCTATATTAGTAATTTGTATGTATGGTAACCAAAATGAAACTGCTTCTTTAATAGTATCTTGTATTGCCTGAATTAATTCATCTGTATTTGGTTCAAATATTAAATTTAACAAACCAGATCCAAATGTCGGTAAATTATATCGTTCACCCTTACGGGTTAGCAATAAATTCTTTAGATTAGAAACTGCCTGTTCATCTGTAGTAAATGATTGTGTGAATAGTTTGTCTTTAGCAAATTGTGTTTTAACTGCAATTGGCGAATCATCTCTACGAAACGACTCTCTAGACTCTATTCTAAAACCCATTTACCTATCCTTTACCTTTTTTCTTATCCATTGCTTTCATTAACGCCGAATAATCACGTGTCATTGCTTTTGCTACAACTGGATCTACTTGCAAGGATTTGCCAGTTTCAGGATCATCCATTACAGAAGGGGTTTCAATGCCCATCATTTGTGCACGCATTTTTTCACGTACTGCACCAAAGCCTTGTGCGTCAGCTGACGTCATTGTAATGTTTTCATTTAATGGCTGATTCATCATCGCACCATATGGCGATTGTTCTCGCAACGAATCTGTTTCGTTAAGAATGTCTGAAAATTTATTTTTTTTAAATTCAATTTTCTTTTTCTTTGATTTTACAATTTGTGGCGCTGGAGTTGCTGTTTCTCTAAGCGACATTTCGTTGATTGTTGATTGTAACCCTTCTTGCAAGATTTCAGAAAGTTCTTCTTTAATAACAGAACGAACTTCTTCTCTTACCACTTTTTTTAAAACTTTAACTAATGTTTTTGAATCCATAGTTTCTTCTTTTTTAATAAATATTTACACTGTAATTTTATTCAAAATTTATTCCATCCGCCCATTCTGTTCTTGTAGGCTTTGGGCCATATATCAATTTATTTTGTAAATCAATATAATAATCACCTGGTTTACCAAGATCTGAACCTGGTGCCCCATTGTCAGAATATACTTTACTTGGAGCTTCTTCTAATGATTGTAATAAATCTTTTTGTTGTTTAAGCATATTATCTAATTCAGAAATGTCTAGAAGATCTGATACACTATCAGATGATGTATTTAAATTATCAATATTAAATTCTATTCCATTTTGATCACATACAGTTGCTAAACGTTGTGCTATATCTGTTAGTGTCGGTCCCAATCCTAATATTGCATTTTCAATCAACCCCGGAATATTTCGAAATTGTTGTACTGCAATTAACGCATTTGCAATAGTCATGTTTTGTACAATTACCAATTCTGCAGCAATAACAGCTGGAGCAGTTACTGGGTTAAGAAGTTGCGCAGCTTTCACAGCTTGGGCAACTCCAATCACGGTTTGTACTGTGTTAGTAATACGCTGGATTGTAGGTATTAAATCACGAATTCTATTGATTAAATCATTCAAATTATCAAATGCTTCGATAGCTGCTTGAACTCTCGGATCATCGCAATCAACTTGATCAGGCAATGAAGAACGTTCAATAGCATCGATTGCTTGTTCTTGTAGATTGTTAATTTGATTGCTTATTAATTCCATGATTGCAGTTACTGCTTGTGCTGGCACTGCTGGTATTTTATCTAATGGAGGACTTACTGGCATAACTTATTCCTTGTCTATTTTAAATTTAGTACTCTTCATTGAATTTAATAATCCTTCTGCTGTAGCTAGAGCGCCTTCGCCTGGTACTGGTGTTGAATATGCACCAGCTGGGCCGATGACGCCTGCTCTAATTGCAGAAATTATTGCTTTCAATACTTGTTCTAATACATCACCTTTTACTAATGGCGAAGCGGCTCCTTCACTACCCAATAGTATTTCATCGGCATTCATTGATATTCTTTTAGATGCATCTAATACAATTGTTCCAGTTTTAGCTTGTAATACTACTTTATCAGCTGAGCCAATGAGTTGTGACCCACTGAACCCATTCGAGCGTGTTAATTCTTTAGAAAGTTGTATTGTTTTTATTTCTTGATTAGGTGATGTTAAATATATTGAAGAATAATCATCATTAACATTTTCTAATGTAAATTTTTTAGGTGTACCTGGTTTTCTATTTGATAAAATTATAATAGGGCTACCAGCTGGTCCACTAAAGGCAGAAGATTGAGCCTGACTGTATTTACCCGTGCCAGTATGAGTACTTCCAAATCGAATAGAATTTCCAAAACGTCCTTCTATTAATAGATCACCTTCGAATGGTTGTAAGAATGGAATATCACTTCTTTCTTGAAAGGTATCACCTAACGCCGTTTGCTGTGAAGTGTTGGCGTCTTGAGTAGATTTTGGAACAGAAGAATCAATATCTGTTTTTTGTTGTTGTGACTTCTTAGTTGTTCCTGGCAAAGAATTATGATGAATTGACGATTGTAAAGGTAATGTATTTAGATAATACCATCTTATTCGTACTTTATTATCGTTTGATTCAGCATTTAAACTTCTATATATAAAAACGTGTTCTCCAACTAATGGTATTTGTTTAATATTAATACTAGCCGGCTGGCAATATAAACGTTGGCTGTTATAATCATTATATGTTTTAACTAAAACTGAATACAGATTGTTAGAATTAGAGTCTTGATATGTTTCTTCATATACTTCAACAACTTCCCCTATGAAAAATTCAATTTTAGTCTTTGTCATGATTCTGACTCACCTTCTCTTTAACTTCAGCAATTTTTTGTTTAAGAACTCGATCTTCATTTTCAAGACGTTCTACTTCTTCCGTTAATTCATTTTCAAATGTTTCATTTGCTACCGCAAGAAGTTGTTTTTTCTCGTCTTCTGAAAGCAATGAACCTTCCCCGGCAATAGTTTGTTTCGTAGAAATAAATCTTTGAACTATTGCAGTTAATTTAACAAGATGGTCATCATTTTTAACTGCAATATCTAAATATTCTTTAATTAATGGAACTACAATTGTAGCGTCAGATGTAGTTCTAATTAGTGGTTGTAACTGAGATATAAGTTGATTGATCTGGCGATCTTTTTTCTTACTATTATGATATACGTCAGACATCAGGTCAGAAAATGATACCCCTTTAAATAATTCTTCCGTATTTTCCATGAAACCGTCCTTTAAAATAAATATTAGAACGGCAGAATCATGAAATTATTAGTTTCATATTCTTTGAATTTGTCTTGATATATTTGTTTTAATACTTTTACAACTCTAGTAATGTTGTTAGTTTCTAAACCAGTACGTTCTCTTATAAAGATATAAAGAGCCTTTTTATTGAATTGCTCAATGTTTTCTCGATTTTCAAATAAGTGTAATACAGAGTCAGCAACATGGATATCGGCTGAATTTGAAAATATATGATTTAGATTATCGTAACAATAATCTACATATGCATTCATGAAATACTCAATTGTTTCAGACATTTCGTCATTATGCATTTCTATCAACACGTTGCGTTCTTCATCTACATTGAGTGGTTCTAGATTACTTTTAAGTTTTGCATAACCTTTTTGATTCTCAGCAATTAAATAGTTAAATGCAGTTCTTGTATAATATGAATATGCTTTCCCAGCATTTGGATTAAACTTACTTAGACGTTCTGTAAGATATGTTACTAGATCTGTCTGAAGGTCCTGAAATGATGAATCAATATAATCCGGCTTCATCTTGTTGATTAAATTTTCTGCCATTTTCATTAGTGCAGGAAATAAAAATCTTCTATATATGCGTTCCCGAAGCACAGGCTCTGGCTCAGAAAGATTATACGCAGTAACGGCAAGTTCTGTTATCTGAGTCCAATATCTATTACTCTTCTTCTTTTTTCGGCCCATTTGCTTCCTCATATAAATCGTCTATAACTTGTTTTAATAAAGCAAATGTTGTTCCAGCTTCGTCGTCTGATTCAAATGCTCCTTTAGAATCTATGCGTTGCATTTCGTCATATGATTTTTGCACTCTATCTAACAACATTGCGTATGTAAATTCTAATTGTTCTAAATATTCTCTGTCGTCAGCAACTACTCCTGCTAGGATGTAAGCACGATACCCAAAATATCCAGCAGCAGCTGCTAATAATATACTAGAAATAAGTAAAAATATATTCATATTTAATCTCCAAATGAACTAAAGATATCAGCAATACCCTTTCCTGACTCAGGATTATTTTCAGCTAAATTCTTTACAGCCGTTGTTTTAGTTGCTTTAGCTTTTGGGGCTGACACTTTAGGTGTTTCGTTCTGTGAATTTCTCCATGTTTCATATTCAATTTGAGCTGCCATATGATCTGCATGATGAAGAATTAACGGTAAATTTGTTTTTAATTTTGCTTTTGCTGTCCTTGCAACAAAGTATGGTTTGTTACCATCATCATACATACCATCGTGAATTTTGATAGCTTGGTATTCATTCCATGACATATCAACATCGTATTGATGAAGCAAATAAATTGAAAGGTCTGGTACCATAGTGAAAGGAATATTTTCGTTATGTTTATACATCCGTCCCATATTCTTTCGATGCCAATCAGATGTTTCAACTTGGTATACTTCATTACCTTCGCCCGGAAATCCTGCTTTGCCTAAATCATGATGCATTGCTGCAAACATCAATTCTTCGAAAGTATAACCAGACATATCAGCACCCGCGCCTTTCCACATATTATATTGTAACTCTGCACAACGCATTACATTTAAAACGTGTGCAACATAGCCACCGGCAAATGCATTATGATAATGAGCAACTGATGATGCTGGCATCATAGCCATTCTATTTTCATACTCGTCATACATTTTGTTGAGCGAGTCTTTTCGTGTAGGAAATAGTTCATTTACTCTAGAACGATATGTTTCCCAATTTTGCTTGATTGTCTCTGCGGATAGATTCATTCGTAACTGTTTTTATTTATAATATAATGAAAAAAAGTTATCTAACAAAGATAACACTTCTTTCTTTTTCACCCATTTCTGAAATTTCTTGTAAAGAATATCCTTCAGTATATAAATGTGTACACTCCCAGCACATTACTGATTTTGCTGAAGAATCAACACGTTCTACTTTGTTTGAACATAATTTACATTTCATGGTAACATAACCATCTGATCGTAACTTCTTTTTTGCCATAACTTATGATATAATTTTAGGTCTATTTGTTTTTTTCTTTTCTTGATATAATTCTTCCTGTTCAGCTTGTTTTCGAAGCCATTCAATATCGTCGACTTCAAATTCTTCTGCTGCTAACGTGTCATCCAAACCATCATTCAACGTTGAATCCCAATCATCATACAATCCATCTTCTTCATCTGCACGCATCATTTCAATGATAGCTTCACGTTGCTTTTGTTTTTCTGCTGCTTGTTTCAAATTATCATTTGGTTCTGGTGGATTGTCATTGGTATCTATGATTGTTTTTACGTCTTGTTCAGTCATATCTGTTTTTTTATTTGCAATTTGTGCTGCAATTAGTAAGGTTACTGCTAACGGGTCGAATACAAAAATAAAAATAAGAATGAACCAATTCACAACCTGGTTCATTGGTTTATCTGTTATTTCAGCAACATATCGCAACGGACCTAATTCTGCAGCAACATCATTATTTGATTCTATATCCAATACTTGCAAATCTAAACTAGTAATTGAATCAGTTAAAGATTCTATTTTTAAATTTACTGTATTTCTCTGTTGTTTAGAATCATCAAGTTGCCTTTCTAAAACTCTACGAGTAGAAGAGGATGTTGTTGTTATAATCTCCCCCGTTTCTTGATCTCGATATTGAATTACATTGTTAGATAAACCTTTAGATAATTCTGATATTGATTCGCTCAATTGTTTCTTTTCTTCAGAATATTCATCTAATTGTGTTTGAAATCTTTCACGCTTCAACTCAATTACATCTACTTGTTTGTCTAATACTGTAAGTTGATCGGCCGTTGTTTGATATGCTGATACTAAGAATCCATATATACCTATAGATGTAATAAACATCAACACAAATACTGCAGTAACAAGATAGGTTTTTAATAAAAATCCTATGCGTTTCCAATATTGATGAAGATATGATGCAGTAATAAGTTTAGATACTTCTAAAGTACCAGCCATTATGACAACAGCTAATGCCTGAGCTGAAAATAGTTTGCTTAATCCGAATACACTGTAATAGGCAGCGCTGCCGGCTAATGCAAATGCTGAAGCGTATACAATGTATGGAAAAACATTTTTCACTATTCTCTATCTAAATAATACTTTGCTGATTCTAATTTTCTATAAGCAGCAGTTAAATTTGTTAGTATTGCATTTTTGTCTGCATGACCTGCTGCAATAGACTTTCCTGCACTTTTAATAATTTCCATAGCGTCTACCATGTCATCAGAAATTTTTGCTTTAAAACGATAATGTGCCATAACTTTCCTTTTGTATAAATATTAATCTTGTAAAATCTGTGGTGTTTCGTACAACCCAATTTGCAACAATGACTGTTCTTTTGCTTTAGCTTCAACCTCAATGTCTAAATCATCAACATCATAAGTATTAGGTAATTCTAAGATATAATCACTATGTGCCTGTTCTTTGATCTTGCTGAATTCTTTGTATAACTTTTCAAATGTCGGCCATTCTTCTAATTTGTCAAATGGAATATTGTGTTGTTCACAAATCAATTCTAACTTCTTTTGGTATTCTTTGCGACGAGATTCAGAATAATGGGTACATTGGGTAACGCCATGAACCTCATATGTTTCTCGAGCCATATAGAAAGCTTCTTCTTCAGACAAATCACCGGTATTGAATTTGTGATGCCAATAATCAAAAGTAACCGGAGTGCCTGTCTGCTTATGTACCATTTCATAAAGATCTCGTACAGAATACATTGAAGCCTTGTCGTCATTCTCTACAACTAAGCGAGCTTTAAGACGATCTGACAAGCGATCAAAATTACGAAGCCATCTGGCAATCGTATTAGGCTTATCGCCATAAGTAGCACCTATATGAATATTGATAAGGTTATCAGGAGTAGCATCATCATAACCTAGCAAATCAAACATCTCTGAATGTCGTTCGAGACTAACAATTGTATTGTCTACTACAACCGGATCTGGAGAACCTAATATGTTGAACGGCCCAGGATGTGTAGTGAGTCGATGACCATGTTCACGAGCATAATCACCCGCTTCACGAAGTATGTCTGCAATAAGATCAATTTCAGGTAAATCTTCTAGTTTGTAATGATTCCAACGAGGAAATATCTCAGAGCCAATTCGAAACAATCGAATGCCTCTCTCTTCATTCCACTGAAGTATAGGAAGCAAATCCATTGCATTTTCTAAAGATATATCAGAAGCAAGTTGCAAACCACCCTCTTCAAATTTTCGTTGAATCATCGTACGACCCGTACGAATCTTTTGCTTGCCCAACTCCATGTTGATGCAACAATACCCATATCTAACCATAATGTTTCTTTTTTATAATATAAGAAAAATTATGTAAACTTCCTAAGAAAATCTTTTTGTTTTTGTACTGCCTCGTCTAGTTTAGAATAGCTTTTTCTTCTTCTAGTTGTAGTTCCCTTACTGTTTGCTGTATTGCTAGACTTATCATCATTTTTTGTGCGGTGTTTGGTGGCTCTTTTAGGTTGTGATACCTCATTGTTAGTTGCCTTAACATTTCCTCCCCGAACTTTATTTTTGCTTGACTGAGTTCTTTTTGTCCTTGTGCTGTCTTGAGATACTGTTCTAGACTCAAATCTTCTTCGAATTTCATCTTGTCCGAATTCTTGTGTCTGTTCATAGAAGATATATCCAGCGGTACCAGATCGCCATGTTTTGATTTGAACGCCGCACGGATAGCGATGCTTTTTTCCTTGAACCATGTACGTAGTCGTTCCGCTACTCTGATAAATTCGTATAACATGCCCATATTCTTTTTGTCCTAGCCAATCAAAATAAACATAATCGCCGACTTTGTAAAGTTCTCGTTTAAATTTATTTTGAATTGAAGTTGGTATCTTTTGTTTCGCCATCCCATTGAATTTTATAAATACGTTCAATTAACTCAACCAAAGGACTATCAGAGTAAATCGTACTATTAATTGTTTCTATACACGTACTACTGCCATTTGGAGTATCATATAAATCTACAATATGATTAATATTCACATAATGCGTTACGCCAGCCTTTGTAGATACACGTAAAAAATTATTCTGCATCTTGTTGTGGTATTTCTTGCTCGCCCATTTTCTTCATGAAGTCCATGAATTGGGTGAAACGTTCTCTGCCAAACCGTTTATACATTTTTAAAAATTGCTTGTTAGCTTTTTGTCGTTTTTTATAATCTTCACGACTTTCATCCTCATATCGTGCTGCGTGAAAGAATGAATCATCAAATACACTTTTAACTTCGGTTTTGTTTTCTGTGTTTGCCATAACTATAACTTTTATATAATATAAGATAAAAAATGGGAAGATCCAATCAAGAATCTTCCCATGGTGTGAATTCTATAATTTCTGCTTCTTCTATTTCTGATACAAACCAAAAGTAACCATCTTTTCTAAGTACTGTATCAGACCCCGTAACTTCTTTCCACGCTTCTAAAATAGGACTATAAGATTCGCGGATTTTTCTTTTTACTTGATATAACTTGTTTTGAAACTCAACTATAGGATAACAGAGCATAGGAAGGTCTTTTACTGCGTTTACTTAATTTTTAATTGTTTTGGTGCTCTAGACTCAGCAAACGGAACTTCCACTGTAAGAAGCCCTTTATCCATAGTAGCCGAAGCCTTATGTAAGTCTAAGTCAGAAGAAATTTTCCAAGCCAAGTCAAAAGACCTACGTGCTATGCCTCGATGAATATAAATTTCATCATCCTGTTTAGCATCAGGCTTGTATGCTACTCGAAGTGTTTCTCCTTCTGTAGTAATAGTAACATCCGTTTTTTCTAAGCCTACTGCGGCTATTTCAAAACGAACGCCTTCTGTTGTTCTAACGATGTCTACTGGATAACCTATTTTACTTTCACGAACTGAAGTATAAGGTCGTTGATCAAAGAAATTTTTGAATACTAAATCTAAATCATTTAGCATTCGCTCATTAATTAGTGTCATAATTAAACCTCCTGTGTTTATGCGGTTGCATTAGCTAACCGTTGTTGTTAATAAAAAAGACCTTCCGTGTCTCTTATATAAATATGTTAATTCCAACAAAGTGGATCTACTTGACTCACAATACGAAATACTCTAAGATATTTTGTAATTTTATCCTGCTTAAACATTTTTTCTGTATCTTCATCTCTTAACAGAATAAAACCATTTTCTATGAAACGATTCCTGATAATACGTAATGCTTTTAGACTATTAGACTCAATCAAAATATTTTGATCGTCTATCATCACATCAACATGATAATTGTCTCCTATATCAAATTCTTCAATATTGGGTGAATCTTCAGGAATAAATTCAGCATCTTCTAATTCACTGAAAAAATCTCTCAAATTTAAATTAGGATTTTGCTTTTTTGCTCGTTCTAAATCATATAATTCAAACAAATAATGAACTCGTTCACTCGGCGGTAACCCGATGACATATTCGAGCTCAGCATTCGGTACATGTATATTTTCAAACAGATTCATACAATACGTTTGTTTTGAATTATATTTTGATATACCGTCCACGCAAGATACAATGGATCATCTGTTAATTCAGACATTTTAGTTTGCATGAAATATGATTTTAAACTTTCAAATAATTCTTCATTTGAATTACTTTTGTTTATCATGTTTTGTATTTCTAATATGTCGTCGTCTGTCAGCATATCACTTTATTATAAATATAATCCTAGCTGATATCCTTTCGGAATGATTTCAGCTGCCGTTTCTAAAGTTTCAGCAACTTTTCGTATCTCTAACTGCGATAACACAAAGTCTTTGTTCATAATCGAAACTTCAAATTTTCGACTTTTATCTTTTCTGTATGGGTACAATGAATCTAGAACATTGAATAACTTGGTAGCTTCAGATATTACATTTTTAAACTTCATTGGAATTTTTGCATTTCCAACATACAATGTTCCAACTTTTGTATTCATTGGATCATTTTTAAATTGAGATTCGTAAATGTTTTGCATTACGAAATCTGTATTTGCCCATGTTTTGCCGTATCTCTGTATTGCTTTTTCTGGGATACCCCATGGGTGATTAACACTTCCTGTCATTTTTTTTTAGTATTTATAAATTGTTACTGTATAGATTGAATTTGAATAATTGTGTTTTACGGTTACTAATTGATATTTTTCAATCAGCATATCTAATATAAGACCAGGATGTACATAGAAATGCCCATCATGTATTTCGTTGTTGATAGGAGATAATAAATTGAAAGATACTGCAGTAGACGCAGAGTTATACATCTTATCAACGGCATCTAACAAATAATTAAGATCTTCATCTTCTCGTTCGTGTCGTCTTTGAAAGAAAAATGCATTTGCAACTACCCAACTTTTTCGAGGTAGTTCATTCATATCATCAAAATTGCGATTGTCTAAACTAACGCCCCATTTTTCTGCAGCTGCATCTACTAACAACGGACTTTGTTCAAACCCGTAATAACTAGGTTCTACGCCATAAAAGTCTTTGATAAATCCATAAAGATCAGCACGTCCGGCACCCACATCTGTAATAGTATCTGATGTAGGGCTGTATCCGAACAATAAATTTAAAAATAAATTCATTTGTTCTGAAGTAGATTCAAATCCAACTGCTTTAGGCGAATTTTTCATGAAATCCGGATCTGCAGGTGGTAATGCATCTGCTTTAATTGTCTCTTCATCTAATTGCCCGGACAATATAGATAATATTTTTTCTCGTAATTTATCTAGCATAATGTATACGTTTTGCTATTCGTTCTTTATTTTGATTCTTAGCTGTTTGGCTCCACATCTTTTTTAACGGATGTGTACGATTAATATGCTGCTCATGCTTAGCAACAGTAACTGCCTGTTCCCATGCAGCTTCCTCTGTATCCGAATTATCCAATAAAAATATGTCATTGAGATTAATGTCGTTCCACACAATGTGCCAACCCACATCATTAACTGCATAAGCGCCAGGATACCTTTTACGTACCCTGCGCTGCAGTTTTTCAATGTTTGATAATTTCAAATTTGCCATGTTAGAAACTTCTAGGGCCTGATGATGTTTCATTGTATGCAGGAATCAACCATTGTTCTACCATATATGTATAGTCTGGTAGTGTTGATTCAATTTCACCAGTTGAAACCAATCGCTTAGTTAGATTATCATCTATATAAGCCTGTTTAGATACTGCACCTCTTGGAACTGCAGCAATGATCGATCTTGTTTCAAGCAAAACATCATAAAGTGTCTTTTTATTGGCATTGGACTTGCCAACAATCATTGCAACCTGATAACGGTCTTTATTGAATACAATTACTGTATCTCCTTCTGTGTATCCAGTCATTAGTCAATGATTTTTACGATCTTACTCTGATTAACTCCTTTTACTTCAAAATCGAAGCTGTAACCTTCGAAGTCTTTTACTACCTTTGCTTCTGCTTCCGTCACTGACATTGCATCAATCAGATAGGTTTCGGTTACTTTCTTTTCTTTTTGTCCTTTTGGGGTGTCAACGACATCAACCCATTGTACTCGTGCTGTGTAATACGCCATAACTTTAATTTAATTTATTTTACTTATTATACTGATTATTTATTGAGATTCCAACCATTAATAGAAGGTTTGAACTGCAAAGACTTTGTACATTGACACGCTGCCAGAAATATTGTAGAATCTAAGTGATAGACCAAATCCAAACTTTGTGTAATTACCCAACATGTTTGCTCGATGACCTGGAGACCGTTCCCATTGTTCTACTAACTCTTTAGCAAGTTCCCTTTCATTGGCAGATAACGGCCCATTGAGAGAATCTGCATAACAATAATTCATTGCACAATTCTCGCCTACGGACAACATTTTGCACCTAACTGATGGTGTCTTGCCTGTATAATATTTAGAGTTACTTTCAGTTTCAATGTGAGCAAATTCATCATGACAGGCTAAATACAATGAATGATTAAATGCTCCAACATTCAATGATGAATCATATTGTAAAGGTTGTCTTCTATTTTTCACTCTAAATTCATTTACGTATTTCAACATGTAAAATCTTAATGAGTCTTGAGTCAAATTACATTCTGTTAAATCTGATGCTTGATATTGTTGAGCAGATACAGATAATGAAAATAATACAAATAATCCTACAAATAACTTTTTCATCTCTTTTAATTTATACTATAATATAAGAAAAAAAGATGTAGAATCCAAATATTATTTTCTAGTTTGATCTTTTATTTGATCTAATTCATCTCTACTTACTTGCTGAAAGAAGTTTACTATTTGACGTTCATCATAAATAAACCAAGCATGTTTGCCTGTCGTGTCTTCTAATCTTATTTTAGTTTTAGGATTAATTGTACTCTGAGTAGCACCATATTTTTTAAGTAAATCTACTAATGGCTTAGATCTAGGAGACTTAGGAGATATAACCGATCCATATATTGCTGTAGAATACGAGTCTCTCATTTTTCCAGTTAAATTATCTCTCATCCATTGATATGAATCTAGATATTGTAATTCATTGCCTTCGGCTGTGCTAAGCGTTTTGATATTTTTATCTACATAACCTAAAATTTCATTTACAGGCGTAGCTTCATAATTTTTTAAATTTTCCATGCAGAAAAATGAAATCGCAGAATCACTAAATCCTAACGCAATTCTATGTAGCGGTGTCTCCGTAATTTGAATAGGCGGATCTGTCTTGATCACAGCTCGTACATATTGTTCTTGTTTATATTTGTCATCACCCGGGTCATCTGTCCCACGAACATATTCGGTAGTACCAATTTTAGTTACTACATTAATCTGATTAACATATTCTGGCAATTGTTTAGCTAACTGTTTTTTAACAGCTTCAGCACGTTTTTGAGCTAACTCGTTCGGCTTATATTGTGTACTAGGAACTCGAGACTCGCTTGATTCAATTGTTATGCCCGCGATCTTATAATTTTGCCTAACTAAAGCTTTAACTCGTGATACTACTCGATCTATATTTTTCTGCTGTTCTGGCGGCAACACGGATTGGCCAGACTCAAAGTTAAAATTAACCGGCTCATATGATTGATCTCCTTGTTCTTTCAACAATCCAGCTTCACGCAATATGCTTTTCAATTTAATCATGTTATTTTCCTACTATTCGTTGCAAACGATTCTGCGATTTATAATAAATATAACTACGATATATCTGCGTAGGCGTTAAACCAAAGTTATGTGCTAAATTGTCAAGTATGTCAGCAACAAGATGTTCTCTTTCTAAATTGTTATGCACCTTTTTAGACAGTATGCGAATAATTTGTTCTAGATACCGTAAATATCCTTTTGGAAGTCGTTTTAATGTTCTCGATGACTTTGCGTATACCTTAGCTTCGTTCTTTTTTTTAGAAGCCATGACCTTTTTTGCTACATTAACTGTTTCTGTAAGAACGTCCCCATAATTAGCCACCCACTCGGTAGGCCCAGCCTCAGGAACTTCAGCGCCTGTTTCTTCCGGGGCTTCTGCACCACCTTCTGCTCCGGCTGCTGCAGTATCATCGCCGCCCATACCTTTGAATGGCATCACATCATCTAGCTTGATATTGAGCTTTATGGTGTAATCTTCATTGCGTCCGTAGCCGCCATATGGTGTAATACTTACAATTTTATTTTTTATGAGGTTATCAAGCACTGGACGTGTTAAATTTAATGTCGACCCTGCTCGTGTAATGAACTCTTCGAAGCCAATATCAGTTTTTGAATAAAGAATGCCTAAATATTGACTTCCTTTCTCTGCAAATTTGCCTAAGAATGCTTGTTCTTCTGCAGAAAATGGTGAAGTATCCACCTCTTCTGCCTGTTCAGCAACAATTCTTTGCAATTCTTCTTGAACTATTTTACGTACATCCATTTATTTGTCTCTTGTTTCGGATAAATTTGTATGTCTGTAATTACTTGCAAGTTTTTTAAGGTGTGTTGCTGCCTTTCTTGCTCTTGCACCTGCCGCTTTGATGTTTTTTTCGTAAAATCTTGTGTGATCTTTCTCAAATGCATCCCAGGTTTGCTTCATTTCATCGTAAATTTCTTGCGATGTCATATAACATTATCCTTTTATTTAATAATAAATATCAGAAATGTTACTTTGCCATGTTTTTCAAAGTTTCTGCTTGAACAGCAGCTATGGCCTTGCGATCAGATGCCGTTAATTTGTCTTGCGGAACGTATCGATACCCGATTCCTACATGGTCAATTACTGTATTTTCATTGATTCCATGAACTTTGAGATCGACTAACTTGTCAATATTGTCAGATGTCTTGCCTCTCATTATTTTTATGAGCTTCTTTTTGCTTCTCTGAGTGCGTCGATAAGTGATTACGAGCGGTAATCTTAGATATGATCCTTTTGTTGCCATAATGTAACTTTTTGACCTGGTATTATTTTATGTATGAATACTGTATTTGCTGGTAATTCAACAACTGCATCTCCAAACCCAACATAAGACTCACCCGAATTCGGTACACAGTTTGGATAAATCTTGATAATTTTGCCATTATTAACAAAAACGATATCCATTGGTACTATACAATTCTGTGTATGAAAAGAATGCATTCTTGGTGTCATTGCAAAATACATAGAATCACTACCATTCCATGTACGTCCTTGCATTCCTTGGGCATGTTGCCATTCAGTACGTTGAATTTCTGTGCTGAATTTGTTTGTTCCTATTATTACGTAATTCATATATTATAAATACTGTGCAATTAAATTTACAAGTTTGTATCCTGCGAATGCTCCCAATGCAGTTGGTACAGGAAATACAATAAATTTGCCTAATGATGTAACATATTTAGGTCGATTCACAACTTTACCAACAAAGAAGTAATACGACATATATGCAATCAATACAGCAATATCAATTCCTAATGTAATAAACACTACAATGATCGACCCCAAGAACCCATACACGAAGTTCTCGATAGCAGCTTCGCGAATTTCTCGTTTAGGAGTTTCTCTATACTCCTTTCCAATTTTTTTTATACTCATACTAATCCCACCATCTTTCAATGTTTTGTTCCATAATTTTAAAGAGTAACTTTCTGGCTCTATCGTGATTGATATGAGCGATATTACTTGCGATTCTTTGCTTATCATCCGTACCATCTAATTTAAAAATACCTTCACCATTTATTACTCTCTTATAGATTCGAGGATATTTCGCAAAATAGTCATCGAAGTTTTCTTCTAACTCACGAGACTCCCAAGTTGAATAACCTTCTTTGTCTGGAACAGGCTCGAACCAATTCTTGGTCTTGTGATAGTCCATGTATTCAGAACTATAAAACTCATCTTGAACCTTTTCGATTAGTCGAACACAAGTCATCATTACCTCAGCATCTCGTTTTGCGTTTTGGTGAATATCTCTACCACCAATGTATTCTGATTGAGCTTTGAGTTTATGTGAAAGAATATCAAAAATATATTGGTGGTCCCAATTTCTATCTTTCCAAATTACAGGCAACCAATACCAAAGATTTTTAATACCTCTAATAAATTCTTTGATTAAATATCGACCATTATGTTCCCACCAAAGTGAGATGTAGTCTATCTTTCTTCTTAACCAAGAACGAGATTCTCTCTCTTCTGCCCATTGTTCAAATATGTCTTTTTCTGGTTCCATTACTGTATAAGTTCATCTAAATTAATACCATGTTCATCCATTAGTTTGTAAATCTCACTAAATGTT
>Ga0208547_1000388_pt1 | contig 25178 bp, 30 predicted proteins | sample DEB08_DNA_5_FD_185501 | JGI IMG/M metagenome (GOLD analysis project Ga0208547, IMG submission 185501) | Aqueous microbial communities from the Delaware River and Bay under freshwater to marine salinity gradient to study organic matter... | ecosystem: Environmental > Aquatic > Marine > Coastal ...
GTTTCTTCTGTTGCTGGTTTAACCCTGTTATCAACCAAAGTAATACTTAAACCTTTGTTTAAAAAAGCTGTTTGTCTTAGCCTTTCTGCAACAATGTTATATTCATAAGTTTGTGTCTCGCTAAAAATTTCAGGGTCCGCTGTAAAGTTGACTAAGGTGCCGGTTTTTTTTGAAACTTTACCTCTTTTAATTTTTGATGTTGGTTTTCCAAGTTTGAACTCTTGATTCCAAAAGTGTCCGTCTCTTTGAACTTCAACCTTAACATTGGTTGAAAGTGCGTTAACTACTGATATTCCAACTCCGTGTAACCCCCCACTTACGGTATAAGCACCTGATTCAAATTTTCCACCTGCATGTAGTGTTGTTAATACTGTTGTTAGTGCAGAAACTTTTGTTTTGGGGTGAGGTTTAACTGGTATTCCACTTCCATCATCTACAACAGTTACAGATCCATCTTTTTCAAGAGAAACTGATATTTTAGAACATCTTCCAGCCATGGCTTCATCGACTGAGTTGTCTAAAACTTCCCATATTAAATGGTGTAATCCGTTAGGACCAGTTGAACCAATATACATTGCCGGTCTTTTTCTAACAGCCTCAAGACCCTCAAGAATTTTTATATCTTTAGAATCATAAGTATTAGCGTTATTTGAATCTTTTTTAGACACGAAATATCTCCAAGATACGTTTCCTATTTTATTGTTACAGCCCCTGCTGAACTCTTATTTTACTAGATTTATATATTATTGCTGGGTATTAGAAATTTGAACATTAACTGTTTTTAAAACTAGATTTGTTTTTTTCTCAAGTTCGATAAGAAATTGGTAGGTTTGTAGTTGAACCATTTTTTTTACCCTTGGATTATCAACATACAACGTTATTGCATTGTTGGTTACTGGTCCAGAAATTACGGCTTTTTTCCAGGTAAAGTCAGAATTTTCGATAAATTTCTTTACTTTTTCAGAGTTTTTAAAGTTTATACCAAGAGTATTGTTTTCCGGATCAAATTTTTCTGGGTCGGAAAACATAGATTAATTTGTTCTAACAGGCATTAATAAGTATTTAAAGTGTTCTTCTTCACCCTGTATAACGATTGGTTTTTCATTACTTGAAAATCTTAAATAAGCAGTTGAGCCATCCAATACTTCTATTCCTTGAATTAAAAAGTTTGGATTAAAAGATATTTCAAAATTTGTTAAGTCGCCTACCTCTAAACCTAAAATTTTTATGTCGACTTCTTCCGAACCACCACCAATATCTTTATTTGTGGATGATATGTTTAGTGTGTTTTCATTTAAAATCTTTAAAGTTACAGGAATAAATCCTTCAGCAACAACTGTAGATCTGTCAAGAGCTTCTAATATTTTTGTTTTCGGTACTTCAATTGAAAAAAGGTTTTCTTTCGGAAAAAGGTTTTCATAGGCTGGAAAACTTCCTTCCAGTTTCCTAATTGATGCATAAAAAACACTGTTGTAAAAATGAAGCTCTCTCTCCGAGGAGTTTATATAGATCTCGCCTTCGTTTTCTTCAAAAAGTTTTATAACTTCATTTAAAGACCTAAAAGAAACAATTCCTGCGTCGGTGATAGGAAGGTCGAACACGGTGTTTACTGCAAGTCTATAGCTGTCTGTCGAAACCAGGTTTGTTTTGTTGTCGTTGTTGTCAAAACAAACACCGGTTAAAATAGGTTTTCCTCCCTCTGGTGATGAAGCTATTCCAACCTTTTTTAAAGAAGAAAAAAGTTCGTCGGTAAATATTTTTTGACTGTTTTCTTCGTTGTAGTTTGGTTCAAGTAGGGCTTTTGGATATGTTAGGTGATCAAGTTTTCTTAAATTGTATTCGGATCGATCTGTTTCTATTTTTACTTCGCTTCCAACATCAGAAACGGTGACACTTCCCGAAGGTAGTTTTCTCAAAACTTCAGTTAATATTCTTGCATTAACCAAACACTCTCCTTCTACTTCTATTTCAACATTTGCAGATGCTTTAATAATTAAATCCAAATCAGAACCTATAATCTCGCAGGAGCCATCAACACACTTAATATAAATACCTTGTAAGGATGGTGTTGACGGTTTTTGATCAACAGCTCTGGATACCGCCAAAACAGCTTTTTTTAATTCTTTAACATCACTTTTAATTTTCAATCTTTTATTCCTTTATATATTTAACAATAATAAAACTGTTTAAACTGTTGTAAAGTCTAATAAAACCAATGTTCAAGCGGTTTTTTGTGTTGAAAGTATTCAACAATTTAAACACCAGATAAAGCCGAGTTTAAATAAAGAACTTTATTGTTGAAAATGTTTATTTCTCTCTTCAAGCTGGGAGACTCTTCAACCTTCTTTATTGACGACAAAACTGTTGAATGAGATCTGTTACCTGCATATAAACCAATTTGGTTTAACGAATAACCAGTGTGTTTTCTCATTAAATAAATAAATAAATGTCGAGCATTACTAACCTGCTCACTTCTGTTTTTAGACAGAACCAGCTTTTCATCAACTTGATAGACACCTGAAGCATAACCCAAAATAAACTCTGGTGTTAGTTCAAGTATCTTGTCCTCTGTATACATTGAAACTAATTCAGCAACATATTTAGAGTTTCCGACACCGGTTTGTTTGTTAATAATTAAATTATTGATGACTCCATTCACCTCTCTAAAGCTTTGGAAATCCAAAGACAACAGTAAACCCTCTTCTTTTTTAGTTAACAACATTGAACCGTGTTCAAAATTTGTTTTTTTCAACATTTCTGACAGGATGTTTTTGTCTGGTTTTTCAATATCAGTAACCAGGCCATTTAAAATTCTTGAAACCAACCTTTCAGGAAAACCTATTAAGTCCTGTGGTTTTTGATCTGAAGCCAACACAACGGATTTGGAGTTGTTTAAGAAATAGTTGATTGTGTGAAACAACTCTTCAGAAACACCTTTTTTACCAAGAAAGAATTGTATATCATCGATTAACAATATATCAACCGAACGAATTCTATTTTTAAAGTTTTCTATGTCGCCATTTTTAATTCCTGAAACAAATGACTCTAAAAATGACTCAGAATCAATATATAAAGAAGAGGTGTAAGATTTTTCAATCGTTTTTAATAGATAGGTTTTACCAACCCCGGGTTTTCCGTAAATAAATAACGGATTAAATCTTGAACCAGGAGCGACCACAATATTTTTTGCAGCTGTTACAGCAAGATTATTACAGCTTCCCACATAAAGACTATCGAAATGAGAAAGATCATATAAATCTATTTTTTTAACTTGATCTACATTAGGTATGTCACCTCTTTCAGGCTCATGAACAAAGAAAGATTTTGCTGTGAAATTTTTGTCTAATATAAAAATGCAATCACCAGATGAATAATTACCAAAAATATTTTTTATAACATTAAGAACTTTTTTTTCGATTGAGTGTTTTACAAAATCGGAACCAACAATAATGTTTAAATCAGAGTTTTCTGTTAACTTAAACTCAACTTGGTCTAACCAGTATCTATCTGTCTTATTTGGAAGAGTGTTTACAATGTCTTTAATAACTGTTTCTAAATCATAAGAATTAAAATTTTGCGTTTCCATTAAGAACAATTTAAATTAAAACAAAAATTTTTAATAGAGTGCGAAAATCAAATTAATATTTCACATTTTACTAAATTGATGTAAAAAGCTAATAAACATAAGGGTTTTTTTCTCACAAAGTTAGGTCGGAAAATAAAAATTGTATTTTTTTGAAATATTAGTTAGTTTCTTTTTCGCGAGGTAAATATAGTTTTCGCGAACTTAAAAAAATTAAAAATTTTTTTGGTTTGAATAAAAACTTTTTCGATATATTCTTACAGTCAGGTAAAAAATGAAAAGAACTTATCAACCTAGTAATAGAAAAAGAAGCAGAAAACACGGTTTTAGATCCAGAATGCGAACAAGAGCAGGTCGCGATATTCTTAAAAGAAGAAGAAATAAAGGTCGTAAAATTCTGTCAGCATAGGTTCAGTGGTGAAGTTCACTGCGTTAAATAAAAAAATTCATTTTGAAAACCTAAAAGAAGAAAAATTTTGCTTTACTGCAAATAATTTGAAAGTTTTTATAAAAGAAAGCAATCAAGAACTTTCAAGACTAGGCGTAACTATCTCTAGTAAATTTGCAAACGCAGTAAACAGAAATAGATTTAAAAGAAGGATTAAGGAAGCAGTTAGGGGAATTGAGACAGACACAATTGTTGACATATTAGTAATTGGAAATAACGAATCTTCAAACTTAACAACAATTGAGCTTAAAGAAGTAATATCTTCTCACCCAAAACTAAAAAAGTAAATGAAAGTATTAAGCTTTATTTTTCAGTTTTCAAGAGTATTTCTAAATTATTTAGGGCTAGCAGGTGGTAACTGTCTTTATTATCCAAGTTGTGGTGAGGCAATAGCTGAAAGTTTGCAAAACAAGGGTCTAATACGATCGGTTCCTCTAATAGTTAAAAGAATATTTACCTGTAACACAATTTATAAGAAAATTGGTAAAAAATGGCAATATTAGAACCATTTGCATTATCTATTGGATTTTTACTCTCATATTTATTTGATTATACAAATTCTTATGGATTTTCAATCGTAATATTGACAGTAATTATTAATATAGTAATTTTCCCTTTAACTTTACGTCAAACTAGATCAACAAAGAGAATGCAAGATGCTCAGTCCGACATTAAAAAAATACAGAAAGAGTATAAAGACAACAAAGAAGAGCTCAACAAAGCTATGGCTGCAATGTATAAAGAAAAAGGAATTAATCCTTTAGGTTGCATACTTCCACTTATTATTCAAATGCCCATTTGGTTTGCTTTATTTAGAGTTTTACGTGAACCATTAAACTTTATACCTTCTGATTCAAACTTATTTCAGAATCTTGATTTACACGCAGGATTAGCCTTTTTTACAATGGATCTTCAGGTACCACCATCAGAAATAGCTACCTGGTTAGAAAGAATTCCATATTTAGTATTAATTCTTTTAGTTATTTTGACAGCACTATTTCAGCAAAATCAGATACAAAAAAAAGCAGGTAAATCTGACAATCCACAAGCACAACAAATGCAAATGGTTGGAAAAGTTATGCCAATATTTTTTGGATTTATCTCATGGACTTTGCCTACGGGACTAGTTCTATATTTCTTAACTGGAAATATATTTAGAATCGGTCAACAAGCATTAATTGTCAAAATTGACGACAAAGAAATTGATAACAAAAAATCAAATAAAAAAGAAGAAAAAAACGAAACAGATGCAGATAACCCAATATCTGAAAATTCTCGTAAAAACCGCAAAAAAAGAAGGAGAAAATAATGCCTAATAACAAATGGGTAGAAGTTGAGGCAAAATCAATTGACGATGCTATTAAAGCAGGGTTAAAAGAACTTAACCTTGAAGACGCAACACAAGCAAATATAAACATATTACAAGAACCAGAAGGTGGAGTCTTTGGTGTAGGTGGTAAAAAAGCTTTAGTAAGAATTTCCGTAAGAAATGGTATGAATAAACCATTTAACAATAAAAATAAAAATTATAGAAATAATAGAAATGACAATAAAAGACCTTATAGTCCTAAAAAACCAAGAGTTGAAGCCGATAAAGACGAACAACTTAAAGTATCAATTGAATTTTTAGAAGGACTTGTAAAATCATTTGGTTTAGAAGGTGGCGTTGAAGGTCAACTTGAGGAGGAAAACCTAGTTGTAAAAATTACAGGAGAACAAACAGAAGCATTAGTAGGAGAAAAAGGTTTTATCATCCGATCTTTACACGAATTAACCAGAACAATTGTTCAAAGGAAGACTGGAGCAGGAACTAGACTAAGGCTTGATGTTGCTGATTATGCTGCTAAAAGGAAGGAAGCTCTTACAATTTATGCTGAAAGGCTCAGTAAGCAAATTCTTGAAGATAAACAAGAAGTAATGTTAGAACCAATGAATTCAGTAGATAGAAAAACTTTACATGATGCAGCTTCACAACTAGAAGGAATAAGATCATACTCCGAAGGAAGAGAACCCTACAGATCTGTAGTTTTCGCACCTGAAGAAGAAGAATGAACTTTAAGCCTCAATTACCAAATTGGGGTTATAACCTAGCTGAAAATAAGCTGGAATTATTAATTGAATATCACAAATGGCTTAAAGATACAGGAATAAAAACTGGTTTAATTAGCCCAAAAAGCGACCAATTTATTTGGGATGAGTTTATTGTTCATTCTTTATATTTTTCGTTTATTTTTCAAGATCTTGATGTACAAAATAAACAAATTTTTGATTTAGGTACAGGTGGAGGAATTCCTGGCGTACCTCTAGCCATAACATCTAATAATATAATCAATTTAATTGATATTAAAGAAACCAGAATTAATGAATTAAATAGATTAAAAAATATTTTAAAACTTGAAAATATTGTACCAACCCTACAGGATGCAAACAATACAATTGTTAATGAAGGATATTTTGTTTCTAGGTGTTATATTTCTTCTCAAAAGGCTTTAACTTTATTAAAAAAAAGAAAAAACACTACTTATATTGTGTCAGGGACTGAAAAAGAGCTAGATTACGACAAAAATGTGTTTCACGTGAAACACTTAAATTTTTATATTAATAAAGAAGATTTAAGACATATAGATGTTATAACTGTTAAGTGAAAATAATTTCTATATTATGCCAAAAAGGTGGCGTAGGTAAGACAACAGCAGCAGTAAATATTGCCAGTGTACTTAGCAAAATAGGTTATAAAACTCTTTTAATTGATCTTGATCCACAAGGCAATGTTGCAACATATTTAAACCAGGAAAAAAACAATTTAAACAAGACAACTTCTATTGATCTACTTGAGGGAAAAGAAGATATTAGTGCATTAACAATAAATGAAAATATGTATTTAATACCTTCAAACGAATCAATTGCTAAATTTAACCAGGAAAAAATTATCGGTGGTTCAAGATTAAAAAAAATTAAGAATTTACTTTTTTTTCAAAATTTTGATTACATAATTATAGACACACCACCAACAATGAGTTCACTTGTACAAGAAGCTCTAGCAACATCAGATTATTATTTAATACCAGCTAAGCCAGAGTTTTTAGCCGTTGAAGGGGTTGCACAAGCTATGAAATTTGCAACAAAAACAATTTCTCAGTTCCAATCAATTAGTCCAATATTTCTAGGAGTTATCCTAAACCAAGTTGATACCAGAAGAACAAGTTACAATGATTTTGTAAATGAATTAAAGTATCTTTTATCTGACAAATTATTTGAAACCCATATTTCTCAGTCAACTGAAATTGCAGATAGTCCATTTTACGCTAGAACGGTTACTGAATTTCCTGATAACAGTAAAGCAAGAAATGAGTATATAAACTTGGTAAAAGAAATTGTGAGTAAGATAGGTATATGAAAAGGTCACTCAGTAGTTTAATTGGCAACGAAGAAGTCCCTGACTATAAAATTGAAAATATAAACATTGAAAATATTTCAATATCAGATTCTCAACCCCGTACATTTTTTGATGAAAATAAACAAATTGAGTTATCTGAATCAATCAGAAAAAGTGGTGTGCTACAGCCAATAATTGTTCAACGTTTAGGTGAAAATAATTATCAATTAATAGCCGGTGAAAGAAGGCTTAGAGCTTGTAAACATATAGGTTTACAAGAAATTCCAGCTTTAGTTAAAGAAGTTTCAAAGCAAGATGCTGCAGTGATAGGTCTTGTTGAAAACACTCAACGGTCCCAACTGAACACTATTGAAGAAGCACTGGGTTATAAGTCACTTCAAGAAAAGTATTCATTAAATGCGAAAGAAATTTCCCAACTTGTTGGGAAAAGTCGTCCGTATGTTTCTAACCTTTTAAGAATTTCAAACCTAAGCTTAAAAGTTCAAAATGCTTTAAAAAATAATTCTGTAACTTTTGGACAAGTTAGACCATTAATTATTTTAGATCACAATTTGCAAGATACTTTATTAGATGAAATTATAAATCTTAAACTGACTAGTAGAACTGTTGAAGATAAAGTTAATCAGCTTCAAGGCAAAAATGATTTAGACGAAGAATCTTTAAATATTCAAAAACATTTAGAGAGCCAACTAGGTTCAAAAGTTTCTGTTAAAAAAAATATAGATGGTTATAAAATAAATTTAAATTTCAAAGATTTAGATACTGTAAACGAATTTTTGAAAAAACTATCTTAATCTTTAAATAAATCAGTATATACAGACTTTATTTCGTCAAAAATTGTATTTAAATTAAATTGGTAAAAATTACCATTTAATATGATTGCAACAGATTTTGTATTTTTTAAAAGTGGAGTATTTTTCCCTTCAGATTTAAAATTTAAATTTTTTTCTAGTGCAGAAGAAATTTTTTCTCCAATTGTACTGTTTGAATATTTTCCTTGAAAGTAGTTACTACTAGTTTGCTCATTCATTTTAAAAATTAAGAACAAGCCCGGATGATGTTTGTTCACATATTTAATAATATTTCGAGGATCTATGTCTTCAGAAACTTCAGAGGCAAAGTTTACGTTAATCAGTTTTGTTGTGCATACCTCTCTAATTTTCTCATAAAACACTATTTGATCTCTATACTCTCCAGAGTTGTCTACAAATACTACAACATCGAGGTCCTTGTTTTTAGGTCTAAAAGTTTTTATCGCTTCATTTAACGAAGTGTTTAAATTTGGTCTAATAAACTTTCTTATTTCTGTTGCTGTGTCTAAACCAACTATTCCATCTACCTTCAATCCTCGATTTTCCTGAAATGTTTCCACCGATTGAACAACATTTTTATCATAAGTTGAGTTTATTGGCTCTGAATAGAAACCCAGTCTAGATAATAGTTCCTGCAACTCTTCAACGTCTGAACCATATAGTAGAGGGTTTGAAAGGTTTAGAATTCTGTCACCTAATTTATAACCTTGGGTTATAAGTTCTTTCCAGAGTTCTTTTTTTGTTAAACTTTTATCTAAGTTGTAATCACTTACAAAAAGTTTTACAAAAGACTGAATTTCAACTGAATTCGAAGACTCAGGATAACCTATAGAAATAAGATTTTTATTTAGATCTAAGAACTCATCTTCAGTTAGTTCATTAAGAAAATCTAAATTATTTGAGTTAATGATCCAGCCATCTTTCTGCATCAATAGCTGCCTGACAACCACTACCTGCTGCTGTTATTGCTTGTCTATAAATAGAGTCAGCAACGTCTCCTGCTGCAAATACACCAGGAACTGAAGTGCTGGTTTCGGTTGTAAATCCTGTTTTAATATATCCTTTTTCATCAAGCTCAACTAACCCGTCTAAGAACTTAACATTTGGATCATGTCCAATAGCTACGAAAACTCCATCCAACTCAACGGAGCTTGAAGCATTGTTTTTAATATCTTTAATTTCAATAGAAGTTACTTGTCCCTCTCCGTTAATTTTTTCAACTGTAGAGTTCCAAATAACTTCAATTTTTTCGTGATTTAATACCCTATCCTGCATTATTTGACTAGCTCTAAATTGATCTCTTCGATGGATTACTATTACTTTTGAAGCAAATTTAGTTAAGAATAAAGCTTCTTCCATTGCGGAGTCGCCACCACCCACGACAGCTACTGTTTTCTCCTTAAAGAAAAAACCATCACAAGTTGCACATGCTGAAACTCCATATCCTTGGAGTTCTTTTTCACCCTCTATGCCTAACCATCTTGCTGAAGCACCTGAAGCAATAATTACTGTTTTAAACTCATATTCATTTTTGGAGCTAGTTAATTTAAATCCATTTTCAATTTTTTCAATAGTATTTATAGTTTCTGTTTTTATTTCTGTACCAAATCTTTCAGCTTGAGCCTTAAATGTCTGCATAAGTTCTGGACCCATAATTCCATCAACAAAACCTGGAAAGTTTTCCACATCAGTGGTGAGCATTAGCTGACCACCCGACTCAAGCCCTTCAAAAAGTATTGGTTTTAAATTTGCTCTTGCTGCATATATTCCAGCTGTATATCCCGCTGGTCCAGAGCCAATAATTGCGATGTTTTCCATTATTTTTTTCTCCTAAAGCTTTTTAATGCTAGAACTAAAAATACTAGTCCTAATGTGGCAAAAGCAAACCCAGTAGGATCTATACCTAGTAGTAGACCTAACCCTTGCATTAATTTCACAACACCTATAAATAAAAATATGAGAGCCAAAATGAGTAAAACTACAAGTAAAAATCCCATAGCTGCAAATCCAGTTATTCGTTTTACTGGCTTAACTATCAATTTTTTTATTGTTTCAATTAAACTTTCAATCGATTCAACAAAAGTGTCTTTTTCTTCCATAAATTTATATTAAGCTTACAAGAAATATTAATGAACAAATTTAAATGTGGTTTGATTCAAAAATAATAAAATTTGTCTTTGTGAACTCAAAACCATTTTTCAAATATAAATTCTGAGCCACCAAGTTTTTTTCTTGAGTATTTAGCTTCATATTTATAAAGTTTTTTCTTTTTGCAAAAGAAATCACATCTTCTAACATATTTTGACCGTATCCCAAAGAGTGACAATTTTTGTTTATCCCAAACCTTTGTAAATAGCTGAATCGATTCGTAACTCCTAAAATTGCATATCCAACAATTTCTTCACCGTTAGTTTGTTTAAATAAATAGTTTTGATTACAACTATCTAGAGTTTCTTGAAACGAAGCTAACGAGTTTTGCCAGTATTCTTCAAAGATATTCTTGTCAAGATGCAGCAATTCTTCAAAATGTGAATTAGTAAGAAATTCAGGGTTAACTTCCCTTAAGTCTTTTTTGTTTAAATTCTTTAGATTAAGTGAGAGTACGTTTAGCTTTTCTTTCTCTAACCAGCCTGAAGATGCCCATAAATGCTTACTGTTTTCATTAACCATAGAAGAGTTAAAGATTAAATTGTTTTCTTTAGCAAGACTCTTAGCTTTTTTTAATAGTGGCTTACCGCCATATTCTTTTTCAAAATAAACTATATCTGAAACGTTATTCCATTTTCTAGTAAAAAAGGAACCTAACCAAACAGTGTTTCTACGTTTTTCATTTGTTAAAAACATATTTTAAAATTTTTTTATCTTCCTCATGAGTCAATAACTCCATTGCTTGTTCATATTCAACTAAGGCAATCTCATGAATTTCATCATCAGGTTCGTTTTTAAATGGTTCAATAACTTTCATTTCATAAAACCATACAGTCTTAGTAACCTGTTCTTCATCAAGTTCAATTTCATATCTTGACTCAGCAATTGGTTTTTCATCTATTAGTTCAACCAAAAAACCTGTTTCTTCAAACACTTCACGTACAGCAGCTTCAGAAGGTTTTTCACCCTCCTCCAGGTGTCCTTTAGGATACCCCCACCAACCTTCAAAATCACCAGTTGAGTCACCCTTTTTATTTTTTACAATTAAAACTTTATTTTTTTCAATGACAATTCCACCAGCAGCAAAATCTACTTTTGAATTCATACTTCTAATGTCTCCGTTATTCTTCTAAGCTATCAATATGGTACCAAGAACGTTACTTGAATTGCTTGAGAATAATGATTATTTAAATGATATTTCCAAGTTATATGAAAACAATGGATATGAATTTTATTTAGTGGGTGGTGCGGTTAGAGACGGAATACTTGGAAAACATACTACTGATTTTGATTTCGCAACCAACGCTACTCCAGAACAATCCATTGCAATATTAAAAAGTAATAATTATAAAACTACTGAAATAGGTAAGGCCTTTGGGACAATTGAAGTACAAAAGGGCGACAACTCAGTACATATTACAACATACAGAAAAGATAACTATTCTATAGAATCTAGAAATCCTAATATAGAAACTGTATCAAATTTAAACACGGATCTTTCAAGAAGAGATTTTACAATAAATGCAATCGCCTACTCTCTAATAGATAAATCTTTAGTAGATCCATATTTTGGGTTAAAGGATTTGGCTAAAGGAACTATTACAACTCCTGATGACCCAATTATTTCTTTTTCAGATGATCCATTAAGAATGATGAGAGTTTGCAGGTTTGTCAGCACGCATGGTTTTACCCCAGATCAAAAGACTTTTATAGCAATAAAAGATAACGTAGAAAGAATAAAAATAGTTTCGAAAGAACGAATTAGAGATGAGTTATCAAAACTATTGATTGGTGAAAACCCCTCTCTAGGAATTAGAGCACTTGTTGAAAGTGGTTTAAGTATGTATATCCTTCCCGAACTTAATGAACTTAAAATAGAAATAGATCCTGAACACAATCATAAGGATGTTTATGAGCATACTCTTTTAGTCGTCGATAGAGTTTCTCCAAATTTAGTATCTCGTTTAAGTGCACTGTTACACGATATTGGAAAACCAAAAACCAAAGGTGTAGAAAATGGGAAAGTTCATTTTCGCCACCATGAAGTCGTTGGAGCAAAGATGAGTAAAGAAATTTTGTCTAATTTGAAATTTGATAAAAAAACAATAAGCGATGTTTCTAATTTAGTTGAAAAACATCTTAGACCACATACTTTTAAAATGGGTTGGACAGACTCAGCTGTAAGAAGATACATGGTGGATGCAGGAGATCTTATTAATGAGCTAAACGAGTTAGTTAGAGCAGATGTGACAACAAAAAATAAAGAAAAAGCTCAAGAAATTCATAACAATCTTGATGAAATGGAAAAAAGAATAAAAGAAGTCGCAGAAAAAGAAGAAATTTCAAAACTTCGACCTCCAGTTACTGGTGATGAGATTATGGATCATTTTGGAATTGAACCAGGGCCGAAAGTTGGAGAAATAATGAAAGCTTTATACGAACAAAGAATCAACGAAGGTTCAGTAACTAAAGAAGAAGCTTTAAAGCTAGCGGAAAACATTTATAAAAATTTATAATTGTATAAATATACAGACCGTTGTATATTTATACAATTATGCAAAAAGCAACAATTCAGAGACAAAGACTAATTGCTGATTTTATTGACGAGGGTAATGTTTCATCTCAAAATCAATTAAAAGGCATGTTAAAGAAAAACGGAATTATTATTACCCAAGCAACTTTGTCACGAGATTTAAGTGAAATTGGAGCTGTAAAGAAAAGATTAAAAAACGGAAGACTAATTTATATACTTCCAACACAAGAGGAGAATTCTGCACAATTCAAAATTGCTGCTAAAGCCCTAAGAGATTTTGTACTTGACGTAGAATTTGTTTTAAACCAAGTTATTGTAAAAACTTTAACAGCAGCAGCTACCGTCGTAGCTGATTCAATTGATAATTTGAACATTCCTGAAATGATTGCTTCTATTGCTGGGGATAATGTTGTATTAATAATTACTAAAGGAGAAATTGAAGCAAAAAATGTCGCTAATCAACTTAATGATTATATAAAATAAATACGTGCTTCAATTTTCAGAATACGACGACTTATTTAGCAACATTTACTGTAGTCAGCCAATTCTTGATATCAATGTTGAAGATTCAAATAGATTTATAATTCGCTACCCAAAATTTAGAGAAATAACACATTTAATTTTTTCGTTTGATGCTGAAAACCTATTTTTAAAAAATAAAAGTTCTTATGGATATTGTTTCGAAATTGAAAATATATTCAGTGAATTAGAAGCTAATAGTGAAAATGGATACTTTTTAATATCATCAACTTCAAATAAAAATAGGAGCCGTCAATATAACCCATATGATTTAAATGAGGAGATTAACTTTGCTGAAGCTCATATTGAAAACATATTTAGTGATCATCTTCCAGAAATTCTTGATGATTATGGAGTAAATCTAAATCTTGTAAAAAAAATAGTTATGGGAGCGTCAATGGGAGGCCTCATGTCATTAAAATCTTCAATAATGTTTCCAGAGTTCAACAATATAATCTCTTTTTCACCTGCTTTTTGGTTCGGATACCAAGAGCTCATCAAAGATATGAAAAATTTAAACATCAACACATCAATCAACCTGACTGTTGGTACAAATGAAGGAAGTATTTTTGCTAAACCAGTTGCTGATTTATATCCTACAGAATGGAACCTAGATTTAACTTCGAATAACAACTTCTACACTTCTGGAGTAGAAAAAATATATGAAGAATTAATTTCATCCAATATTAAAACCAACTTTATTCTCAAAAAAAACGGAGAACATAATGAAAACACTTGGGGTTTATTGTTAAAAGATATTCTTGTTTCTTTATAAATCAACTAGCACAAAGAACATTTGATGGAGTATTCTTAATCAATAGATGAATAATTCAATTGCAGCACGTTCAGAACTAGCAAACATTATTAAAAATGGAGCCGTGTTATTACATGGTGGAGAAATATCATATCGAAATAATGACACTTGGTATCCATTTAGACAAAACTCAAATTTTTATTACTTAACTGAATGGCCAGAACCAGATGCTCATGCAGTTATTCTGATTAAGGATTCTAAACCTGAATTACATCTTTTTGTTCTTGATAGGAATGAAGAAATGGAGACTTGGGACGGAAAACGCATTGGACAGCAAGGTGCTATTGAAAATTTTAATGCTGTAAAAGCTTATTCAAATAACGAATACAGCAGCATTCTTCCAAAGTTACTAGAGGGTTTTAAAGATATATATTGCGATTATTCCTCATTAAGCTTTGAAAAATATGATAGGCAATTGTTATCAACAGCAGTTCCATATGATCAAAGAGGTGGTGATTTTAGTCAAGCAACTCTTCACCCACTTCTTCCATTAATTTCTGAATTAAGACTGATCAAGCATGACGGTGAAATCGAATTATTAAAAAAAGCTTGTGATATAACAGTTCTTGGTCATATTGAAGCAATGAAGTTTGCAAAGCCAGGAATGTATGAGTATCAGGTAGCAGCTCATATGGAAAAAGTTTTTATTGAAAACGGTGCAGAAAGGCTAGGTTATCCATCAATAGTTGCAGGTGGTAATAATTCCTGCATTCTTCACTACTCAACCAATAGAGAAAAATTAAATGAAAACGAGGTTCTATTAATTGATGCTGCAGCAGAGTATGGAATGTACTCATCTGATGTGACAAGAACTTTCCCTTTAAGTGGTAAGTTTTCTTCAGCGCAAAAAGACGTATATAACGAAGTACTGAAAGCTCAAAATGAAGGTATAGAAGGTGTGGTTCTTGGTAATACGATGAAAAATATCCATCATCAGACAATTAAATCACTTTCTCAATCTCTAGTAAATCTTAAATTGGTACCACTTGGTGTCGATGAAACTATTTCGATGCTTCATTTCTTTGAGTTTTTTATGCATGGAACCGGACATTGGCTCGGGCTAGACGTACATGATGCTGGTAGTAATGAGCTAAACGGAAAACCAAGAGAATTTTTGAACGGTATGGTTACAACTATTGAGCCAGGAATTTATGTAAGACCAACCAAACCAGTTATTGAATTTCCATTACTAGAGAGAGATTTTGATGAGATTAGAGAGAGAAGAAAAACTCTTGGAATGGAAAAAGCAACAGCACTTGAAAAAGAAGAATTACAAAATGCTAAAACTGTTAAACACGAAATTCCTAAAGAGCTGCTTGGAATTGGTGTAAGAATTGAAGATGATATCTTGTGCACAACTAGTTCACCAATTAACTTAACAGAAAAAGCTCCTAAATCAGTTGATGAAATTGAGGCTTTAACCTCTTAATTAAGATGGCATCCTCAAGGTTAATTTACTCAATATATGAAAATCGTTTACAAAAACGATTGTTAAAAGAAAAACTACCAAAACACATAGGTCTAATTCATGATGGTCATAGAAGGTATGCAAAAAAAGAAGGTTTATTAAGTTTCGAAGTTTCCTACAAAATTGGTATGAATCGTTTTAAAGACTGCCTTGCTTGGTGCGATAATGTTGGAATTGAATATATTACAAGTTGGTTGTTATCTAGAGAAAACTTATCAAGGCCAAAATCTGAGTTAGATCCATATTTTGAAGTTCTCAATCAACTTTTCGAAGAATTACTAATCGACGATGTTGTAGATAATTTTAAAGTAGAGTTTATTGGAAGCATTGATATGCTTCCGACATTCTTACAAGAAACTATTAGTAAATTAAAAGAGGTTAGATCGGGTGGTCAAAAAACATTAACCATAGCACTAGGTTATGGTGGACGGCAGGAAATTCTCGATGCTATTAAAGGTTTAATTGATGAAAATAGAAATGATGCCAACGATTTCGATACTTTATTAGAAAATGTAACAGACGAACAACTAAGGCAACATTTATACTCTCCAGAAACTCCAGATATTGATTTGATAATTAGAACAAGTGGTGAATCAAGACTTTCAGGATTTTTATTATGGCAAAGTGCTTATTCAGAAGTAATTTTTCAAGATGTTTATTGGCCAGAATTTAGAAAAATAGATTTTTTAAGGTGTTTAAGAGAATATGCACAAAGAGAGAGAAGATTCGGTCAATAAATATAATGTTACATATAGTTGCATTAAAATAACTTCATGATAATATGTTACTAAGTATTACATAAAGGAAAAATATTGAATTTAGTTGGATTAAAAGAATTAGCCGAACTGTTAGACGTTCCCTATGACACATTAAAAGTCTGGAAAAATAGAGATAGATTACCAGAGCCATTTCAAGTAATTAGCGGAACACCCGTTTGGGATTGGGATGAATCTGAAGAGGCTTTTAGATCCATTCAAATAAATGAAAACTCTGGACGACCAAAAAAACCTAAAATCTCAATAGCCGGAGGCTTAATTGAAATTGATGTTAAGGGAAGTAAAAAAGATAAAGACGACAATGTCTCAATAAGAGTAATGGGAAAGTCATTTGTTGATATTCAAACTGAAACTGCTCAATCTAATTCAAAATCAAAAAATGTTTCTATAAAAGTTTTAGGAAAAAAAGTAGTAGATATTAACACCGATGATTTCATTGAAGTTGATAAGGAAGATACAAACAGTGAAAACAGTTGAAGTAAAAATTAGAAGAATTCCCGGAATGATTATCTCATTGCTACTTCTTTATTTGACTGCAGTGGTGAGTATATTTTTTCTAAAAGTTGCTTTTTTCTTTGCTGCTATTGGAGTTGTGTTTAAGTCATTTTCAAACAAATAGTGATTAAGTCACATACTTTTACTGCAAAATTTATACATTGGACATTTTCAGGACTTTACGCTTACGGTATATTAAAACAAGTTGGAGACTTATCTGAATTAGAAGATACTGATCTTTTAAATTTTGAGATTGTGTTTGCCATTCTGTTTTAGTTTTAGTTATGGTCAGATTTTTTTATATGAGAAATACTGAAACGCTTCTCGGAGCAACTGAAGAAGTACATAAAGGGCATTTGTTTATTGCAAAGTCAATTCACAGACTTGTGTATTTTAGTCTTGTTATGCTACCCCTAACTGGTTTGTTGATAGCTGGTATATTTACATCTGATATTCCTGGTATGGGAATTGCAATTTCACTACATGAATTTTCTGCATCTCTAAGCTATGTTTTGGTAGCACTTCACATTGCAGCTTCAATTTATTCTCGTCTTAAAGGCGAGGGCGTATGGACTGCTATGGTTCCTTTATCGAAAGAGATAGGTAAATCAAACTCTAGAGTATTAAATTCATTAGAAAGTATAGAAAATAATGTTTACGACGAAATTGAAAGTAGATTAAACCTGTGATCAATTCGCAATCTACATATAAAAAACCTTAAGGTACAATAAGTTCGAATATGCAAGACTTTTTAAACTCTACAAATTTCACTTCAATTTTTATAGGTTTAATTGTTTTTAAATTTGCACTTGAGACTTATTTAAAAATTAGAAATCTTTCCTCAATTGAAAAAAATAAAAATAAAATTCCTGAACGATTTACAAGTGTTGTAACAGAAGAAGAGTATAAAAAATCAATTGAATACAATTCTGACAGACTTAAGTTTCAAATATTTACATCATTATTTGGGGCGGTTGTATTGATTCTTTTTACAGTTGGTGGATTGCTCAATTCTTTAACAGACATAGTTGTTGGCATCACAGACTCTGAAGTCTTAGGTGCAGTTTTACTTGGACTCCTTTTATTAATTGTTGAAGAAACACTATCTATACCAATTTCTATTTATTCAACGTTTGTAATCGAGGAAAAACATGGTTTTAACAAAACTACCAAAAAAACGTTCATCACAGATATCTTTAAAGGTTTGTTAATTTCAGGAACAATTTCATCAGTTATCTATGCAACAGTTATCTACATAGTTGTTAACTTAGGAGACATGTGGTGGTTGTACGCTTTTGGTGCGGTTTTTGTTTTACAGGCAATAATATTTTTCTTGTATCCAGTACTGATAATGCCATTATTTAACAAATTTGAACCTTTAGATGATGAACAGTTTAAAAAGCCAATTGAGAAACTACTTCAAAAAGTAGATTTTAAATCAAAAGGTCTTTTTGTAATGGATGCAAGTTTAAGAAGCACCCATGGGAATGCATTTTTTACTGGATTTGGAAACAACAAAAGAATTGTTTTCTTTGACACATTATTAAAAACGATTAATCCAGATGAAATGGAGGCAATTCTTGGTCATGAGCTAGGACATTACAAGCTTGGACATGTAAGAAAAATGTTGATTAGTTCATTAGTTTTTGGTTTTGCTGGATTTTATTTGTTAAGTGAGATTTTTAAAAGTGATAATTTCTTTATTCAACATGGACTTGAAAATTTAACGGTCTATTCAAAATTTTTACTGTTTTATTTAGTAATAGGGTCATATACATTCTTTACAAAGCCGTTTACATCTTACCTATCTAGACAAAGAGAGTTTGCAGCAGATGATTTCTCTTTTAAGTTCACAGATGGAGAATATATGATTTCAGGTTTATTGAAGCTAAGTAAAGACAATGCTTCTAACTTAACTCCAGACAATCTCTACAGTGCATACTATTATTCACATCCTCCAATTGCGGAGAGAGTAGCTAGTATTGAGAATAAATTAAAATAAGTTCTTGAGTACAGCAGACGAAATTAAAAAATTAAATGATTTATTAAAAGAGGGAGTACTTACTCAAGAAGAGTATGATTCACAAAAAAATAAATTACTTAAATCAGATTCTCAATCTCAAAATCAATGGATTGTTGTTCTACTTTTAGCTTTCTTCCTAGGATTTATTGGAGCTCATAGGTTTTATGTTGGTAAAAACGGTACTGGAATTTTAATGATTTTGACCGTTGGAGGAATTGGTTTGTGGGTTCTGTTTGATCTCATCGTTATAATTACTGGTAACTTCAAAACTAAACAAGGAAATAAGGTTAGTTTTAATTAACCTACGGCACACTAAGTACAAAAAGTGCTTGCAAAGTAAGACCAACAGTAATCAACAAAAATATGTATTGTGTTTTATCGCTTTGTTGATGGCCAAATAGTTTTACTGCTAAATCATGTGCCAATACGACACTTAACATGTGTCCTGCTAATGTAAGGAAAACTTGTATTCCCCATAAAGCAACTGGTGTAAGAAAATAATTAATCGATACTTCGTTCACACCAAAGAGATTTAAGCCAGTTCCAAAAGGATCATTGAATCTATACACAGTACTTTGGGATTCGTATAGAAGAAGACTTATATAATGTGTCACATGATAAGCGAATGCTATTGGAAGCATTGTATGTCCAAACTGTAGAGATACATCATTCAGGTTGAAATTTTCTCCACTAATTTTGATAGCAAACCAACATGCAAATCTATAAAAAAGAATCACTATGATATTTATGCTTAAAAAGGCTACTGTTGAAAAACCTAAATCAAGAGTTGATGATCCAAACTGGTTATACCAGAAAGTAGTTCCACGAAGTCCATCGTATGTTACAGTTCCAATCATTAAAAGAATAAAGTATTCCATACCTTTCAAATTTGTTAAATTGGCAATATTTTCTAATAAGCCTTTCAAGAATGGTTTTTTATTTGTCAGTCTTAACTTGCTATAAAGATGATGTAGCAATAAAAGAGGATCAACTTCTATAGAGGAAGATTTACTAGATTTTTTTACAAGGTTTGTTACTAAGAATAGAATTAGAAAAACTGTACCAATATGTTGTGGGTTTCCAGGTTTATTCCAAACAAGCTCAAACCAGGTAAGTCCTAAAAATAATACTGAGGCAACGTAAACATTGTTTGGTTTTTTACTTTCTAAGTTAAGAATTGCTAATGGATTAAATTTTGCATAGACATCGCCAAATATCAATCCCAGAACAGGAACTCCAATCCATAAAAACACCCATAAAATTAATGGGACAACAGATGTTTTAGCTGACTCATCGCTTATAAATCCAGGAAGAACTAGTAGAAGAAGTGTAAATACACCAAGTATTTTCCCAAACAAATTTTGTTTATCTTCAAATACAGTTTCTGTATTAATCAGAATTGATTCTTTCCATGAAACTTTCAAAAATACAAATGTTAAAACAATGACAAGTGCTGAAATATTTAAAACTGTGTCAAAAGGAATTGGAAGATCACCAACACTACCAATCCCGTGATTAAAGTTTATTCCAAAAAACATTTATGAAGTGATTATATATTTTCTTCCGTATAAGAATAATTAGTATTACAGTAAAACTATGTGTGTAGTTTGTAATATTGTAAATCAAGATACTGTACAAGTAGCTATTGCTGTAAAAAGTACTGTAACTGCTGATTTTATGACTATCCCTTTAAATGTTTCTAAAACTTTTTTTCACAACATTACTCTTGAAATGCTTCATTCAAACCTCTTGAATGCAAATTTAATTGCTCTAATTTTTTAAACAGCTTTTACAAACTCCAAATAATTCAAGTCCATGGTCATTTATTTTCACTTGAAGTTTGTTTTCTAATGCTTTGATTTCATTATCTAATTTATTTTCAAACGCTTCACTTAGTTCAATATCTATAACATCTCCACACTTTTCACAAAACATATGATGATGATGTGATGCATCTACCAGCGATAATTCAACCATTGTTATATTATCTGGTGATGTAACCTCTTCTAAAATATTGATACTTTTTAAATCAGATATGACTCTATAAAGTGTTGAGATAGCAACACTGTCTTTTAATCTAATTTGAAGATCTTCTATTGCTATAGGTTTTTTAATTGAAAGGAGTTCTTCTATAACAAGTAAACGGGGATTCGTAATTGAGATATTGTTATCTGAAAGTATTTCCCTTGGTTTTTTTTGCATAACTTTATTATATGTTGACATAAATAAAATTGAGAACTATTCTCAATAAAAATGAGAACTATTCTCAATTATTTTTAGAAGTTACTATGCCAGAATTAATTATTGTATTTTTAGCCAGCCTTGCAGCGGGATTGCTATCACTTTCTGTTGCATTAGTTTTACTCAGCAGTAAGAAACTTTCTGAAAAACTTGTAAAGTATGGTACACCTTTTGCAGCTGGTGTCTTATTGATAATTGGATTTAGAGATTTACTTCCAGAAGGTATTGCTGAAGAAGGTATCCAGGTTTTAAATGCAACACTTGGTGCTGTTGTTATATTTTTCCTAATCGAAAAAGGCTTTAGCTCTTTTCATCACCATCATGATGAAGATAAGTCTACGAATAACAATACTCAAGGTTGGTTATTTGTAATTGGTGATGTGTTCCACAACTTGATAGATGGCATTTCTCTTGGTGGCGCATTTTTATTAGGAAGAGAAACAGGCTTGTTGGCTACTTTTGCATTAATCTCACACGACATACCTTTGGAAGTTGGAGAATTTGGAAATCAGTTAAGGGTTGGGTTTACAAAAAAACAGACAATTATCAGAAATATTGTTTCTGGATCAACAACAGTAATTGGTGCAGTTTTAACTTTTCAGGTTGGAGGAGATTTAAATATCCCGATGGGGTATCTATATGGTGGAATTGCAGGATTTTTTATTTACATTGCATTAAGCGATATTGTTCCAACAATTCATACTTCAGAGAAAAGTCGTTATGGTTTACAAACATCATTTTTATTAATTGGATTAATTTTTGGAGGCACTCTTTCAGCATTAGCACATGAATATATTGATGTTACTCAAAATCACGAACTTCATGAAGAAGATTATCACCATGATGAAGACGATGATCACAACGAAAAAGAAACTAATCTTACTGATGAAAATTTGAATGATAACATTTCATCTGAATTGTTGCCTGCTTATGAAGCACATGGTTGTACAACAATCCTTAATAACTTGAATGAGTTGGAAGTCTACACTGTTGCAATTGAGAAACCATTTCCAGGAGAAGTTTTAAATGGTAATTATGAAGTTATAGGTTGTTCTTCTGCATTTGAGGCAACTGTTGTTTGGGAATTATTAGACCAATATGGAAATATTGTTGATACTTACTTTACGAATGGTGGAAGTTTTGAGATTGATAAGTTTAGTTTTGAGTTAAACACAACAGAGTATGTTGATGGTAAATATTTTCTAAGAGTTATGGAAACTGATCCCTCTGATGGAGAAAGTAGTCTTATGTTGGATCAAACATTACTACCTATTTATATAAATAACAATATTGAAGAACCGAAAGTGGACGTAGCTGTTGAATATTTCAAAATAAACGTTCAAGAAACCGTTCCAGAATTATTGCAGGTAATTGAAGTAGAGCTTGATACTAAAGCTGTAATTCAGATTGAATCTTTAGTTAATACAGAGTTACATTTTCATGGCTATGACATTTATTTAAATGTTAAGTCTGATGAAGTTACAGAAATTGCATTCGACTTTAATATTGCCGGTGAGTTTGAAGTTGAAGACCACGAAGGTGGTTATGAAATTGCAAGAATAATAGTTAAGCCTTAGTCTTTAAACAATATTGAAAAAAAAGCTATATTCTCAAGAAAAAGTAATTGAAGCGTTTAAAGAAAAAAATATAAGTATTGATGTATTAAATTTAAGTGTCTCAACAAAAACCTCTCAAGAAGCAGCAGACGCTGTTGGTTGTAGCCTATCTCAAATAGCTAAGTCGATTGTTTTTTATGAAGTTGAACAAAAAAAGTTAGTTCAAATTTTTGTCTCTGGTCCTAATAAGGTAGATTTTGGAGTCTTTCAACAAAATACAAATTTAAAAATTGAAAAAGCTGATGCAGAGTATGTTAGGGAAACAACGGGTTTTGCAATTGGAGGAGTAGCACCTCTAGGCCATATCAACAAACCCTTATTTTATTTTGATGCAACACTCATTGATTTTAATGAAGTTTGGTGCGCAGCTGGTACACCAAGTTCACTATTTAAAATTACAACTGTTGATTTATTGAAAGCTTGTGAACCAGAAGTTGTAACAGTTTGTTAAATCAAATTTGTAAATAATCATATATTCACTTACTACCTAGTATTGACAACATGAATAAAATAATCTCTTCTAAAAACTTAACAAAAACATACGGAGAAAAAGAAACAAGTGTTACAGCTTTAGATGAAATAAATATTGAATTTGAGGAAAACCAATTTACAGCCATTATGGGACCATCTGGTTCTGGTAAATCTACACTCCTACATTGCTTAGCAGGTTTAGATAGACCAACATCTGGACAAATTTTTCTTAAAGGAACAGATATTTCAACTCTTAATGACAAACAATTAACAAAGATGAGAAGAGATAGTTTTGGATTTATCTTTCAAGCATTCAACTTAATTCCAACACTAACAGCTGAGGAAAATATTTCTCTACCAGCTTCCATCTCTGGTAAAAAACCAGATCAAGAATGGATAAAAGAGGTTGTTAACGCTGTTGATATTGGAGACAGACTAACCCATCGTCCAAACGAACTATCTGGTGGGCAGCAACAAAGAGTTGCAGCTGCGAGAGCTATGGCAACAAAACCAGAAGTAATTTTTGCTGATGAGCCATCTGGTAATTTAGATTCAAAGTCCAGTAAAGAGTTGCTAACTTTTATGAAATCTGTTGTAGAAAGCCTAAATCAAACAATAATTATGGTTACACACGATCCATTTGCCGCTTCTTTTGCAGAAAGAGTAGTTATGTTAAAAGACGGCAAGATTGCAAATGATTTATTAAATCCTAGTCATGAAGAAATTATTGCTAAAATCTCTTCATTATCTGAGGTGTAATGTTTGGTTTTACCAAAAGACCGCTTTTATTAATAGCCTGGAAAAATCTTAAAACTTATCCAGTAAGAATCTTTTTAACTACTTCTTCAGTGATACTCGGAGTTGCTGTAATTATTGCATCTAGTATTTTTGCTGAGTCAAATAAAAATGCTTTCGATAATCTTTTTTCTGGTATTTACGAAGGAATTGATTTAGTAGTTCAACCAGTCCAAGAAGGCTTTGCTGAAGGTTTTGATGGTGATGGTGGACAAGGCCCCATATCATTTGATGTTAAAAAAATACCTGATTCAAGAATTACTGAAATTCAACAAATTGAAGGAGTTAAAGATGCTTGGGGTGAGGTTTTAGGATTTGCACAATTTATAAAAGTTGTAGATGGTGAAACTGTATTAATTAGTAATGGTTTTGCTCCAACATTTGGAGGAGCATGGGATACCTCACCATACGCTCCACAATGGAAGTTGCTTGAAGGAAACCCACCTACCAATACAAAAGAAGTTGTTATGGATGCAGTAACTGCAGAAAACCATGATTTCAAAGTAGGAGAAAAAGTTACTGTACTAGCCGGTGCTACTCCAGCTACATTTACCATTGTTGGAATTGCAGAATTTGCAAATGTTGGAACACCAGGGGGAGCTTCATTTGCTTTGTTTGAGTTCAGGACAGCTCAGAGACTTTTAGATTCAGTTGGAGAGGTCGACATTATTAATGTAATAATTGAAAACTCAGCTGATATTGAAATAGTGAGGAATTCAATTGCAGATTTGGATACGGAAAACTTAAATGTCATTAATGCCCAAGAAGCAGCTGCTGAACAAGCTAACTCAATAAAGCAAGGGCTTGATTTTTTTAATACCATACTTAATGTCTTTGCTGGAATTGCAATCTTTGTAGGAGCTTTTATTATCCAAAACACTTTTAGAATTATTCTTCTTCAAAGAACTAAAGAGCTTTCACTACTTAGGGCTTTAGGTACATCAAAAAGACAAATATATAGATTAGTTATTTCTGAATCTCTATTTATGTCTATTGTAGGATCTGGTTTAGGTATTGGGCTTGGAATCGGTTTAGCTGT
>Ga0208547_1000398_pt1 | contig 24947 bp, 32 predicted proteins | sample DEB08_DNA_5_FD_185501 | JGI IMG/M metagenome (GOLD analysis project Ga0208547, IMG submission 185501) | Aqueous microbial communities from the Delaware River and Bay under freshwater to marine salinity gradient to study organic matter... | ecosystem: Environmental > Aquatic > Marine > Coastal ...
AGGAGGTGCTGAGATCGTAGGGGGAGAAAACTATAAAAACCCCCGTATTGATTAGGTGGCACATGAATGCGGGGATTTTATTTTGGGAGGACTCCCCTAACCACTTTGCCCAGCACCGTTAAATTTCTAATTCAATCAGTTCCTCTTCCTCCTCATTGATGGTCGAGCCTACTGCCCAAATCGGGTGCAGGTACCGAGTGATCGTCTTCCCCTTCTTCAGATAGGCCCAGATCTCCTTGGCATATGCCGTGTCTGGAGGACAATCTCGGATCTCAATCGATGAGTCGTCCCATTTTTTCTGCAGCTCAACCAAGTTCTTCTGTTCCTTCTCGAGCTCGTCAATCTTCTCCTGCCTCTTTCCTACCTGATACCCACCTCGGCAAGCATGGCTGCAGAATTTTGCCATCGACTTCCGAGTTCTGGGTTTGAACTCCCCTTTGCAGTGCAGACACTTCTTTGGTCGAATCGGAGAATTCTGGGTTGCCAGTCGTCCTCGTTCTCGCTGGGCATCCGAATTACAACTTGCGGAACAGTAGACGTGGCGGGAGTGCTTCTGTTCAAAATGGAAGTTGCAGGACTTGCACTTCACCACCTTCTTCTCTGGAACCCCACGGACTTTCCAATTAGTTCGCTGTGCTCTCTCCTTTCTTGCTTCCTCAAAACAATCGGGAGAGCAGTATTTCTGGTGGCTTTTGATCTTCGTATAGTCACTTCCACATTGCAGACAGGCCACAATCTGGGGAGGTTTTCTGGGGTTCGATTCCCAGCATTTTCGACCACAGAATCGATGGGATAGTGTCTTGGGTTTAAAGATCGTTCCGCAGGTTTCGCAAGGTTTCGGAGGTCGATCCTTCAGATACAGACCGAGTCGTGCCCTCTCCAATTTGGATTGATAACTGCACTCAGAACTGCAGGTAATGGATCGAGGACTGCCGTAAAATTCCTTCTTGCAGACGACACAATTCTTGGGTGGGTACTTCCTTCCAATCCTTCTGTTCCGCCATTTGCGACTGCATTCCTCACTGCAGGTTTTTGCTCGTCGATCTGCCTGAAAGATCTCTTTGCAGACGATGCACGGTTTCGGATTGACCGATCGATACTTGAGTTTTTCCTGCTCTAACTTGTACGCTCGACTGCAGATCTCTCCGCAGGTTTTCTGTCGTGCGGCAAGAGGAATATATTTCATCTCGCACATCACACAGATTCTGGGAGCGTTCCATCGCTTCTCGCTCAATCCTTCTTCTCCTTCCTGTTTTCGTCCCATTCCCAAAATCCACAACTATGCAGAGGAGCTTCATCTGCCCCTGTGACTCCACACATCCCCCAGATATAAGAGGAGGGCAGTCTGAAGTTCCCCGCAGTCTTGTAGTGCCGACAGTTCCGGCACTGTCGATTCCCAGTGTGCGGGTAGCTCATCGAATTCTCTCGCAGTGACGACACTTTGATCTGCCTGGTTCCCAGTACGGCATCTTGTTCGGTTTGTGTGTTTGGCATTGCTTGCAGAACAGAAGAGCAGGTTTGGCATCCAGCTTCTCTAGTCTCTCCTTCAACCGTTCACTCAATGGTCGCCTGGTAGTCCCATGTAGCGTCATTAAATACATCGTCCCTCCTAGACAGTTTCTCTTCCATGCTGATGTCTGCTGGTTTGATCGTCTGGCATTTTGGAATATGACTGGGCTGATCCAGTCGTCCGCACCTTGGACACTCATCCAACAGGGTTTGATTTCGTTTCGTTTCTTCCAGACGTTCCTGGGCACGACGCACAGATGCCCAGTACGATCTGTTCATCCTGCGAGTTTCTTCCTTGAATGCCTCAAATCGGGCATTCAGTTTTTCTTCTGTTGTCTGATTTTCCATTTGAGTGTGATCCATTGAAGACGCACCCACCAATAGGCACGACGAAAGAAGAGTTGCTGGCTAGGACGTAACAGGCGGGACTTGCGATCTGCGATCTGCAGATCAAATAAGTATTCGACTCTGGACATAGGACCTCCAATGGTTCAGGTTGGGTTCATCCAATGAGGATCAAGAGGAGACCGTTTTGATATTCCTGCATCGCAACTGTCTGCACACCATCAATGGTGTGTTAAATCTTGATCCTCAGTGGAAGCCCAGTTTTAGACCTGTGTAGGCGGGACCACGACAGCACACAGATCACGGCACTGGGAAGCCGGTGAGGAATCTACCCAAATGCGTCTGTCAGCGCATGTCTGACGTCTGCACCATCGGCCAGCTCCTTTTGTGAGATGAACGTGTCCTGTCTTTCTGTGGTATACAGCCAAACCGTTTTCCCTGTCTTGGTGGAAGTGCAGGGGGTGATTTTGGTGACGGCCTGCTTGCCGTCTGTTGTAACTAAATGCATGAGTCCTCTTTGTGGTTAGTCCGCCAGTTCTGACATCTGACGGATTTGTTGGTTAATGCGACTCTCCTCCAACTTGCGGAGAGCGCGAACGGCAGCAACCTCAGTGTCTGCTGCTACGGTCTTGGCAATGATGCCAAGGAGTTCTTTGACCTCTTGGAGATCCTTCTTCAATTCGTCGTATTCAGTTCCGCTCATGAAGCAACTCATTGATTTCAGTGACTGCAGACTTGCTCCAGAGGATTGGCCCTCTCGGGGTGAACTGCTTGCTGGTTTTGGTTTGTTTCGACTGATGCAGCTTCCGCAACTTGTCAATGGAAATTCCTGTCGCTTGCGAAAGTTCGTTTGTTGTGATGAGGTTCATATTTTGCTTAGTTAGCAGTTAACAGATAATCTGTTCTTCAGATAATAATCTGAATAAATCTGCAAAGTCAACAATTTTTGGAGATAAAAATTTGAAAGACGGATACTTGCCAGTATCTATCGGTTCTTTAATGCGGGAAAAACGCAGAGAATTGGGGATATCTCAAAAAGAGATGGCTCAAGAACTGAAGATCAATCAATCAGGAGTTTCAGATATTGAGACAGGTAAAAGGAAGATCGATCTAGATAAACTAGGTGTGATTATTTCTAAACTAGATATTTATCTGGAGGATTGGAGGAATATTTTAGAACCAAGGCAGGATGCCACAGATCGCTTGGAGCAGAAGGAGGTCTCTGGGATTTTGTCAGAATATCGAGAGATTCCAGAATACAACGTCCGTGTCTCAGCAGGGCATGGAGAATACCAAGGGATTGAAGTGATCAAGCGCAAACTGCAGGTTCCACAACTATGGTTGCCAGAGAATGGGGATATTGGATTAGTGCGAGTAGAGGGGGATAGTATGTTCCCCACGATCAACAATGGAGATTACGTTGCCGTTGAGTTTGGCAGCGGATACACAGCAGATGGGTTGTATCTGATCCGAGTCGATGACACGGCATTTGTAAAGAGATTACAAAGACAGTTTGGATCAATACGGATCATTTCAGATAATCCTCAATATGAGGAGATGAAGATCAGTCCAGATGATGGGAATGAATTCTCATTGATTGGTCGAGTCACCTTGATCGTTCGGAAAACATGATCCGCAAAGACATTGTTTACGACAGAACGAACAAGGTTTTTACTGCGAATTTTCGACTAGACGGGAAACGCCACAGACCTACTCTGATCTCGAAAGAGGATTACGATCTTCTGACGGAGGAAGAACGGGAGCAGGTAGTTGGGACTCTCTGGCGCAAAGCAAAGGATCGATTTGACCGACTCGTTGAAGAGCAGGAGCGACACGGACAGTACCTGGAACCACTGCTGGAGGAGTGGCTTGCCTCGGTTGCCTCTGCACGGGACTCCAAGACCGTCGATCACTACCGACTGGATGTACAACGATTCCTGCACGTTGCACCACCAAGAACAGGACAGCTCAGTTCGAGAGTTCAAGAACCCTTCTACGATCACCTCCGCAGTTTGGGTCTATCTGACAGTTCAATCAATTCTGCAGTCAGATCCGTCAGGGTATTCGTCAAGTGGTTGTCGGAGAGGGAACTGCTGAAGCATCCGGTGAGCTTGAAGGCGTTGAGGACCGTGAAGAAGAGACCACAGTTCTACAGTGTAGAACAGATCAAGCAGATGCTGGAATACTGCCGAGAGACTGCAGGACGCAGATACCATTTATTATATAGAGCAATCTGGATCTTGAGTCAGACAGGCATGAGGGGAGGGGAACTGTTGAATCTGAAGTGGTCGGAAGTGGAACAGATGAGGATCAAGATTGTCAGCACTGAGACTTGGCAGGTGAAGTCCAGACGAGATGCCTGGGTGCCGATCAGTCCGAAACTGCGGGAGGAGTTTGATCAGTGGGATCGAGAGGGAGAGACTTGGGTATTGGATAAGGGGAATGGGGATCGATACTGGAGGCATTTGAACGAACTGACTGCCAGCATGAGGTTCGTGCAAACAAAATGCGACTGCAGAGGTCCGAAACCGTTGCATGGATTTCGGGCTGGAGTTGCTACGGAATTACTACGTCAGGGAGCAAGTCCCGTTCATGTTCAACGGTTGCTCCGACATGAGGACCTTGCCACCACAATGGGATACCTAGATCCAGATGCTCTGGAGATCGAAAATCTGGTGAGGAACCTATGATGCCAATAGGGATTTATTGATTATGTTTTTCGTATTCTTCTGGGGTCATGAACGCCAGTCTTGTCATTGCTGCCAGATATTGATCATAAGTCCATCCTAATTCCTTGAGTTTTGCCGCTAGGTTTTCTTTGTCCATTCTAATCAATTCATCTGGAGACTGCACTCTTTGGGTCAGTGGAGACAGTGTTGCGAGATCAAGAATTGGTTCACCATCTGACCCTTCGGCAATCACATCCCCTATTAAGCCGTACCCGTATTTGTACCCTCTGATCCCATAGTGCGGAGAATCAGCCACAGACAGTCCTTTTTCGTAAACATTATCAGCAAAATTCTTTGAAGGTCGTAGTCTCCTATCCCTTGCCATTTCTGGCTCTTGCCGATTATTGGTGAAACGGAAAAAATAATCGTATTGAGGTTCTAACTCTTTTTGAATTTTGTTTTTATACCAATCCATAAGTTCACGGTTGTCTGCAGAATTCAAATTTGTATATAGATTCACCTCACCCTCTGGTAGCACCTCAATAGATTTTTCTCGTCTTTCAGGGATCACCCTAATAGGCAAAAAACGAATGGGATTTCCAAAGTAATCTTTATTCCCCGTCTCTATCAATTTGATTTTATTAAGTCTATCCTGTGCAGCAAAAGCAGCATCTCGATCCAAATCTGCTGCCTGAACTTCTCTGGGATCAATCACATCACTCAAAAGACCTCCCACAAACGGAATTTTGCTAGTGTATCCAGTTAACAGGTCCTGCACCCGTACTGGACTGTCATCATCTAGCAAACCCTGTTGATAGAAGTCAATTTTTTCTCTCATACTCAAATCTCTAAATTATTTAAATTTAGTGAGAAACCTATGATCCCCATAGGGAGCTATCGACAAATCGAAAATCCCCGCGAGGCGTGCGCCCATCAGGACTTGAACCTGAAACCTACTGATTAGAAGTCATATAGGAAGTGTGATTTCTTCTATAATATCAGTGGTTTGCAGGATTGATGATGGTCAGTAAAGACAAAGTTGCTAGTCCAGAAGTCCTGCACCGTAGATCCCTCCGACACCCCCTAAGAACATATTTCGTCTAGCCCGTTCTTGAGCCATTTGGTTCTGAAGTGCTCTGTAATTTTGCAGGTCTCTAAACTGCTGTTCTATGGCATCTTCACCTCGTGCAGTCATCCGTGGACCTAACTGCTCCGACATCTGACGCATGTTATTGCGTTTAAAGTAGTTGGATAATAGATCCGCACCTCTTGCGGCTATGTCTAATGGACCTGACCTCATTGCACTGATGGCTTCCTGGCTGGTCATTCCTCCCAGTTCATCCTGAGATGCCAGACGTTCTGCAGTTCGACTGTTCCCCAGCACATATCCTGCAGATTCACTCATCCTCCGTTCTGCATCCATCTCCCTTTGAAACTGTGCATACTTCTCAGGGGTAGGGAACAGGATCTCAATACGTTTCTGCATGTTCGGAGAGGACCAGTCTCTGGTTCGGTCTCCGGCAATAGCAGTCTTCTCGTTCATCTGGTCCTTCAGCTTCTGAACAAACCCTGAACGCATCGCATTCATTTCTGCCTCTGTTCTTCCTGCCACAAAATTCTGCAATCGTTCTGGAGGCATTCGGGGGATCTCCGTGTATCCCTGCAGATTCAGTTCTTGCATCAGTCGAGTGTCATATCCCTGTCGACGCAACTGCTGGTAATCAGGACTGTCAACATCTGCAGCATCCATCATCTGTGAGTAGTTCTTAGACAAGGATCGTCGTTCTGCGCCAGAAACATATCCAGATTCCACAGGTCTTCGGTCAATCATGTCTCCCACACCTTGCCGAGTATCCTCAATCTCTCTCAGTGTGTAAGGCCCTGGTCGGATGATTCCTTGATCTGTTCTGATTGGTCCTGTTGTTGGTTCTCCTGCCCGTCCATAATTTTGCTGGATGGATTCTTGAGCATTGGCAAACCGTGGATCTCTCTCATAAATCTGTTGATAGACCGGACTCCGCATCAAGTCGTTCTGGATTGCCTGGTATCTCGGAGACAGTGCATCTCTGGTTTCCTTCATCTGTTGCGCAAACAGTTCGGGATCTGCTCCGACTCCCATCCCTTTCTCTACACTGCCAATCATGCGATCCCGTTGACCTGCCTGACGTTCAAACAAGGCATCACTGACCTGTGTTGCGGCAGGCCCAGGTGTCGTAACCAAAGAATCTGCAGTTTTCAACAGGTTGCGTCTGCCTTGATCCAGCAGCATGGCATCCTGCCCTCGTCCTGCACTGACGAACCTGTCCTGCATGTTCTGTCGTGCAGCTTGGACTGCGGCATCTCCTACAACTCCATAGTCATCTTCCAGGTCCTGCAGAATTTTTCGGAGTGCTCGATTGTTTGGGTTGTAGTCATTGCGTGTGGATGGGGGTCCAACGGTTCCACCTCCCCCTGACCCAGAAGTCATTTTTTGAAGTGCTGCGTATCCAAAGTCCATTGCTGGCGTTGTCACACTGCTCAGTGCTGCACCGACTGTCATACCTGCCAGTGGGTCTGTGCCCTGACCGTAAGATGTGATTCCTCCTGCAATTGCTCCACTTCCTCCTGCGGCAGTTGCTGCTCGTCCAACATTGCGGATGGGTTGTCCTGTGACTGGTTGAAGTGCCTTGGGGCCTATGATTTCGCCTGCTTTAGATACCAACGGAATCCCTGCAGTTGCCAATGCTCTTCCTTCTGCACCACTGCCCATCAAAGAACCACCGAGGTTGATTAAACTCGTTGCAGTGGGGTCCATCTCTTGGAATGTCTGGCGTTCCTCGTTGATCTTATTCTTTGCCTCGTCATAGGTTTCATCTGTGACCAGTGTACGGAGAAAGGCTTCCACTTCATCTCCAAATTCGTACAAAATCCCATTGGTCAGTTCCCTGGCAACGGCACCTGCAAACTGAGGACTCCATTTGTCACCAAGTGCCTTTTGGTATCCTGCTTTTTTGGTTTGTTTGTCGATGGAGTATCGAACTGCTTCCTCAAATCGTTTGCGAGTATATCCCTTTTGCCCCAGGTACTCGTCAATCTGACTTTCAGGGATTCCTTCGCTTCGGGCTTTTAAAACTGATTTCAGGATTTCTGGGATGGTCATGGCCTTGGCTCCAAAAGATAAGCATCAGGGTCTTCGGTAGTACCTTGGAGTGCCTTATTCTTTCGGGCTTGTTCCTGGTTGACTGGGTTTGCCAATGTACTAGGCAGTTGGTAACTGTTGGCAATATATTGACTGTAGTACGCCAGAGGGTCGTAGTTGAACAAGGTTGCATCTCCTGCATAGCTTCGGTATGCCTGCTCTCCTGTCTGACGCACAGTCTCAATAAAGTTTTCCTTGTTGCGGATTGTCAGAATCTTGGTTGGATCGTTCAAGGCACTTTCCAGCAGGTCGTAATCATTACCGGAAAGGACCCCAAGTCCATAAGCATCTTTGAGTTTCATGATGGCATGGATGAACTTGGACCTGAGTGCAGACAAGGAAGGATCTTCGACCAATGCCTTGTACTTCAACTCAAGACTGTTGCCTGGGATCTTCCTCAACTCCTGCAGATAAGCGTCAATTGCTTGAGCTGCAGCGCCCTTGTCGTTCATGGCCTTCAGTTGATCTGCTGTCATTGGTTTCAGCAGGACACGGTCTCTGCTCTTTGTGGCCTGATACCCTGGATAGTCTTCCGGTCGGTAGTTGGCAAGAGACTGCGGATCTTGGAGGATGATTGTGCCTGACATGGTGCTTGAGTCTTTGGGTTGATCTCCCTTCTGGGCTTTCTTCAGGTTCATAATCTTCTGCACAGAAGCAAAACCACTGTCGGTGTCTCCTGACCTCTGGACTTCTGAGAGTACCAAGTTCCGCTCTATGTCGGTCAGTTCGGTCTGTGTGCCCAACCAGTTCTCAAATGCTGCGGTACTGACCTGCTCCGGTCCTCGGTTCTTTGCAGCATATTCATCCCGCATAGCCATCACATCCTTGTACTTGCTCTCCTCATTCTGTGCATATTCCACCAGGATTTTCTTCTGGTCAGGAGTCAGGTTGTCACCTGTCTGGATCTGGTTGATCAGTTCCTGACGTTGTCGAGTTTCCTGACTGGGTGCAACCACCCCTTCATAGATTTCGTTGACCTTCTCGGCACTGAGGTTGTTCAATTGGGCCAAGGTCGTAGCATTTCCTTGCTGCAGTTCCATAATCGTTAGGATCTGCTCTCTCTTCCGTTGTTCTGCCTGTTTCTCTGCTTCATATTGTTTCGTGAGGTTGGCTTCTTCCCTTGCAGCGCGGGCAGCAGACTCGTCCGTCAGTGCCATCTTGTACATCCGGTCCAGTTCCATCTGAGACCGTTTGAATTCTTGATCCAGACGATCCTGTTCTGCCTCACTCAACCGTTTCTTGGTCGTCCCATATCCCTGAACAAATCCACCGAGACCCCTGGCAAGTGCAGATCCCAGAGTCACATCATTTGGGTTGGTGCTGTACCGAGGTGCGGACATCAAGCCGAGTCCAGCCTGCAGCAGTCCCATCCTCATCGGATCGTCGTACCAGGAGCTGCCAGATTCAGGAGCATCTTCGGTGTCTAGCAGTCCGGCAGTTTGAGCTGCAGAGGTCTGTGTTTTGACAGGCATCGGGACATTCCCAGTGCTGGGAGGAGGTCCCATGCTTGGGGATGTTTGCTTCCCAGGCAAGTAATCACTGTCTCTTTGGTAGTTTCTTGCTCGGTCTGTTTTCATCCTTCGAAAATTTATAATATCCCCTTCAGGATTCATTGAAGGAGCGAACATTTCACTGAAATCTCTAGGGTAATTCCTTGCTCGGTCTGTGTTTCTGCGGAGAACCGTGATGGGGTCTTCTTCCAGAGATGGAGAAGGTTCTGCAGGAAGTGTTGCGCCAGGGTTGTCCACTCGCAAACTTTTAGGGTAGTTCTTGCGGAAACTACTCAATCGTAAACTGCGGGTAGGATCTGCTCCCAGATAATCATTGTACTGAGTGCCTGGGATTGCCCCAAAGGAAGGGATTGCTTGTGGTCGAGTAAAGGGAGAGATCGCTCTGGGATATACATCTGTGGGATATCCCTTCTGTGCTAATGTCCTCAAGTATTTTTCGAGGGGATCGCCACCTGCACCTACCGGATAGTATTCGGGTAACATTGTCATCAGACTCTCCTTAACCTAAAAGACTTAGTAAGCCAGCACCCCCTGCAATCCACGGATTGCTTGTCATTCCATATGCTGCCAAAGCTGCACCTGCTCCTCCAAGGATTGGATTCTGCTGATATCTCGGTTGTGTCGTCGTCACAATCGAACCTGTTGCAGGAGAAATCGCAGCATTCCGTAGATCAATCTGTCTGCCTGGGTAATCTAGTTCCCGATTGAACTCATTGTAAATGAAATCGAGATCCTGCTGGTTTCGAGCATCCTGTGCTCCTCCTGATGCAAGCAGGTCTGCGATTCGTTGGCGTTCATCGGCAGTCTGCATCTGTGCGAGATTCCCCAGTGCTCCTGCCCCCTGGAGGTTGAGTGCTCCTGCCCCCTGACGGAACTGCTCTGCCAGTCTGGCCTGCTCTACTCCCAACTGATTCCCTTGCCGTTGCAACTGTTGTTGGTAGTTCATGACATCGCGGTCACTTTGTGCCCCCAGTCCCTGTGCCGTGAGTGCTCCCTGAGACTGCAACCCTCGCACATCTCGTACATCTTGAGCTGAGATGTTCTGCCCCTGAAGGTTCCCAGCAGACTGATACCCTCGGAGGTTTTGAATATCACTGGCAGTCAATCCCAGTCTCTGCAGTTGTTCCTGTTGTGCTCGATCTGCGGCCTGCTGAAACCCTTGAGAACGGAGTTGTCCGACTGCGGCTGCTGTACGATCTGCAAAGTTGCGGTTGTTCTCTGTTCGCATCAATGCCTCACGACTCCCCCCGAATGCTCCAGCCCGTGCAGCATTACCGGAAATATCGTTATTGGTGATCCGCCTGGCTCGATCCAGATCCTGAATCGTTTGATCCACGACCTGCGAGGTGTAGGGATCTTGGAACTGTGCCAGATTCTGCTGAAAATCCCTGCTGTAGTTCTGTGCTGGAGTCAGTCCCGCATTGGCATTGCCATACTGTTCTGCCAGCAGTCCTTGATTCACGTTAGAGTAGGAGTTTGCTGTGGGTCCAGTCAGATTGAGTGCGGCAGGCGTGAACTGAGACCGATAGTTGGATGCCCCTCTTGCTGCGGCCTGAGCTTCTGCAAAGGGATTGGTCCCACTCACTCGATTCGCCAGCAGGGTCTCCCCCTGCACAGTACGGTCAGAGGGTGCGGCAAACCTTTGTCGGTCGTATGCGGAGAAGGGGGTCAACATCTCACCAAAGGGCACGGCATCCTCCTCCTCACCGTTTTCGGTTCCAGCAGTTCCCTGACTAGATGCTGCCTGCTGTGCGTTTTTTAAGGCAGTTTGGGAGGCAAACAGTTGTTGATAAACATCTGAATTGAATTCCCCACTGGGCGACTGAGCCAGAGCATTCAGTTCCAGATCCGTGTAGATTTTCGTAGGATCATAATCCCGCCCGTATCCAATATAGACAGGATTCCCTGATGGAGGAGTGACCGCAACAGGATTTTCCAGCAGTTGGGTTTGTTCTTCCAGAACTTTGGAATTCTGTCGTCCACCTCCTCGGCTGGAGGTGCGCTCAGTCTGCAGATTATCTGACAGAGAAACCTGCTCGTAATCTACCCCAAAAGGAGATTGATTTTGAACCCGTGATGCTTGGGATGTCGGAGGGGTGCCCGTATATCCACGAATCCCAGAATAATCCTGATCCAGAGTGCTGGGCCGATAGTTGGGATTCATCGTGAACTGCGAACCGATATTCATCGTGTTCTGGGCATAGGGGATCGCCCAGTCCGGTAGGTTCTGTTGTGTGACGGTTTGATTCCCGCTACTTCCACCTTTTTTAGACATACTAAGTCTCGCTATATAATGTGAGTTCGTCAGTAAGACCAAGGACTCTGCACCATCCTCGTCTACCTACTCCCGTAAACAAATCAGCACCACGACTTAGTCCCAGGTGTTTGCGTAAATTCATCAAGTCTAGGACTTCCTTCATTTCTCCTGCTGTCACAAAACAATGGTAAATCATCATCTTTGGAGTCTTCTGCAGTTCAGCAACTAAAATCGAATTGTTGTGAATCAAACAATCGTAATCTCCTGACCAGATCCCTTGCCAAATGTGAACGGGATCATGCGTAGGCGATCCTTCTGCCAATCCTCGTTTGACTTGCTCATGCAGTCGAATGAATTCTTCAAAGGCCCTTTGTGCAGAGTCGATCTCCAGCAGTTCCCCGTGTCGGCAGTCGTAGATCAAATGGCACTCGCACTGAGGACTCCTGAGTTGTCCACCACAATCTCGTAGCGGGTCCCATTCGGGCTTACTATGATTAGTCTTTGATCTCCGTTGAGTTCTACGTCTTGGTTTTTCTGATAACTGGTCGTCAGTAACTTGGCAATCTGCTGAAGGATGGGTGCAAAATAGGACTGCAGGTACGTCCCTGGGGGATTGGGGAGAATCATCGTCTGCCTCCGACATGGGTCTCAAAACGGGTGTTTCCCACCGTCCAATCCTGGGTCAATGCTCCCGTCACTCGGTATCTCACTTGCCTACCTTGGAGTCGCACATCAATTTCCCCATCGGTTTCTAATGGATAACTGCTGGAGGTCGTCTCCGCAGCATCCCCTGATGAGGATGTATAAAACTGGAAATTGATGGCCCCTGCAGCTTGCTGGTCACTGTCGGTAAATATCTTGGAGATCCTGCTGTATCTCTCGCCTCTCATCAGGTCGATTGCTCCAGTCTCAGCTTCTGCAGTGTCTGTCTGAGCAGGGTCAGTAGTCTCATGAGAATAGATGGTGTTATCCCCTGCATCGACGGCAATTGGAGAGTTCAGAACCCCTTTATCAATCCAGCAGTTTCGGGAGACTCCTGATGTACTCAGAGAGTCGTACCAGTTGCCATCACGATAATTATAAACAACGTAATATTCACACTCTCCTGCTGTGCCTGTCACGGATGGGCACCACCACCAAACTTCACCAAATTCAGAGTTGCCTCCAGAGTAAATCAGACCTTCCTGAGACCAATCAACTGTCCGCATGACTCTGTCTTGGATGGGACTTGGCAAGGGTCGGACTGACCCATCGAAAACCCAGAATCCTCCTGAGTTTAACCAGCAGGTGATCTCACTACTGTTATGGATCGCATACGGCGAAATGACTCCAGCATTGTCTGCCAGTTTGGTCGTTCCAAAAACCAAGGGAGGTCCCAGATAATTTACGGCATGAACATCCACATCACTCCAGATCAGAGTCGTGCCTCGCACGTTTTTGCCGCAGACAATGTAGCCAGAAGTTTGCAGAGGGAGAGATCCTGCAGTGTTGGTAGCAGAGGGGGTCCAGACATCCACCGTTTCCTGACTGCTGAACTTAATCTGCCGTGCATCTCCATCTGCACCGAGTGCTAAAACATGGCGTTCTGGAGTGACGACTACTGCCACTGCAGTCGGAGCATTCTCCGTGAAACTGTTTGCCGTGGTGATTTCTTTTGCCGCAATCGAGAGGTCAGACACATCCAGATAGAACATGGCCTTGTCTCCACTGTGCGTCCCAATCAAATCTTCTCCAAAACTGTCCAGACTCCAGTGCGCTTTCTTCGAGAATGAGGCAGAACCTGGGCCTGAGTAACTAACCCCCCATTCACCATCGCCATACCACCAGTACGAATAGCCAGGTCTAAATTCAGAATCTCCCGTTGCCTGATAAGCTGATGGAGTCACATCGTACAACCTTTGTCTGGATAAGGTCGGTGTCACCGTGATAGTAATGTTCGTAGCTGTCGCAGTTGCATTGTTGGAGAGAGTGAGCGTGTTGGTGCTGACTGCCGTGATGCTCGTTGCATCGGGTATCCCAGATCCTGTAATGATGTCTCCGACTTCAAAATTGGTCCCGTCATCCACCGTTATTTGATTGCTTCCAGATGTTGTGTCGGCAGTCGAGTCGGTGAATGTTGCAGGTGAGGAAACTTCAAAGGCATAGAGTTTCCCATAATTGGGACTGCCAGACCCTGCCGTCCCAAGTGCCAGCAGTCCAACTCCAGAGTTATTCCTCCACTGGAGATGCCCTCTGACTGCAGAGTCCAGAGTTTCACTGTGCCGCGACAGGGGGAAGGTGGACCATCCTCCAATGGGTCGCAGGCGTCCATCTCGGAAACGGACCAGGTTTCCCTTGAGCCATCTCTGTTTAATCTCTCTTGGAGTACCGTCAACAAACCCAGGAGGGATTTGAACTTCTTGTAACTGTTTAGCCAAGGATCTGCTCCTTCAACTTTTTTGCTTTGCGGATCTTTTTATACATGACCACTGCGGGGATCGCTGCCCCCATTCCTGTGGCTGCCAAAATCAGCTCGACTCCACCGGAATCAATGATTGCGTTAAAAAGTTCCATCTAGTAACTCCAACATGCGTATTTGTCTCTGGTATCAATATGGATAAACCTCTGATTCCATTCCCCTTTTTGGTTTACTCCAATCCCCTTGAATCCATGTTTGATTGCCAATGCAATGAAAGGTGGAACATCTTCCCCAGCAATCAACACATCGAATGCCTGACCCCCATTCCCATTGACCCCGTGGTGATGCCCAGGTCCGTTTGGTTTTGTGCGTTCTCTTGGATGTTGTGCAGATCGATAAGCAGAGGACAGTTTGATGGGTTTCCCCCACTCATCCCGCAGTGCCTGCAGTCTGTTAAGCGCATCTTCCTCAATTTCACATTCACCTGAGAAACTACACTGCAGTTCCTCACGACTAAAATTTCTTGATTCACTGACAGACATCACATCTCCTGAATTTCACCTGCACAGATTTGGGTGTAGTACATGGATCTCTCCATCCTCTCATCATCACTGAACCCCAGAACCTCGTCCTGTGTGTGGTGCTTTCTAAACTCATCGATCACACATCCACACCCCTGACTTGCCATGCTGACTGCAAACAAATACGGCATCCCCTGTCTCTGGTAATCTGGCAAGATTCTTTGCACACAACTGCTGGTCCAGGTGAAGAGGAAGTGGGTCTTGTAATCAAGTTCAGTTGCCACTGCTGTCGTACTGAGAAACAACAGAGGAAGGAAGAACTTCACCTTCTTTCCCCGTGTTCTATCGTCTGCTTGAGTTCGCTTATTGCTACGGTCATTTCCTTTAGAGTGGTATTTACTCCTGTCATTATTTGGATCAACTGATTGTGAGAACTGGACATCAACTGGCGTAGAGCCTCATCGTTTACACTGTCCTTGTCGTAAAGAATTTTTCGTTCCTCTCGATGTTGATCTGAAATGTATCGGACGTACCACCCAGCACCAATTAGAGCGATGAATAGGCCACCCAGGTTCGATAATTCTTTGATCAATTCTATATCCATCGTTTTACTCGTTTTGGTGCTTCTGGCATTGCTCGGCCTAGTTGGGGTTAGCGGAAAATATAGAAACAGATAAAATTCCGTAGTAACTTTAATTTATCTAAAAATTGCCATGCAAAAACTTCTAGGATAAGTACCAAAATTGCCAGCTTCATACTGAGTTTTAATTAACACACTGCCGGTACTTGCCGTGTGTAAATAGTGAAAATAATAGCCAGCTTGTTCACTATCAAGACTTAGACATACACTATAATTGGTGTCTGGCATAGCATTAGAAAAGTTTACAGTATACGATCCACTAGATGCAGTCACACTGCTAACGTTATTTGAACCAATTATTGTCCCATTTGATTGAACTCTAGCCCAAGCACGACATAAACCTCCTGCTACCAGACCGGGACTGAGTGCTTTGTTGGCAGTGTAAAAAGAAACAGGGTCACTGCTCAGTGTTGCGGCAGCATTTGCAGATAGCGTGATGCTTGTTGTGCCACCACCGGATGAAACCGTAGTGCCTGGTGCGATGCCCTCACCGACCACATAATCACCATTTGAAATGCCAGATCCACTGGCAACGGTTAGTGATGTAGTCCCAAATGTGATTGAGCCAGTTGTGTGCGTTCCCTGAACTTCTGAAGTGGTAGCATATGCCGCACTATTCAAACTAACGGCACTCCCCAAAGTAATTGCAGAGCTGGACTCTGTGGCTAAACTGACACTATTTAACTGTATCTCTCCTGCCATTTTATGCCCTCAGATTTTTTAGTTGAGTCAATGTAGTACAGGCGTCTACCTGTGCTGGCAAATCTCTTAGTACCTGCTTCTGTGCCACGATGTCTGCTGTGTCTGCACCTGTCTCCAATGCTCGTTGATACTGCACATCCAGATCTTGCAACTTTGGCATTCGTTCCTGTCTTAGACGGTCTGCTGTAACCGTTTTTGCTTTATCAAAATTTACAGTAATCATTACGCACCATATCCATCAGGTTGACTGAAATCCGCTTCCCAGGCTGCTCTGAAAGATCTGTCGTAATTCCCATCATCATCTACCGGTAATTGGTCTGTAGTAATGAATTTAAAAGGTTTGCCACTCGGTACATCCTTGACTGCAATTTGTTCTACGCTTAGTCCAGTGTTTGGTGCTGGGTGTAGCACTGAGATGCCACCGTCATCGTTTGGGAAAATTACTAATCTGTTTGACATAGTTAACTCACTACGTTAAGGATGCCTGTTACATCTAGTGCAGACGCACCAGTAAAATTTGCATAACCGTGAATGATGACTAAGTATCCTGCCATCGTTCCGCTACCCGAAAAGGTTGAGTTGCCAATATACAATCTATTAGTGCCACTGCTAATCGCTAGCGAATCCGAAACCGTTGAACTGTGTTCGATGTAACTGGCAGAGCCACCACCTCCTGACTCATCTGCGAATTCCAAAGCAGTCGCACCACTGTTGACCCTAAGCACTTGCCCTGCAGTTCCAATCGTAGTCAGTCCAGTACCTCCGTTTGCCGTTCCAAGGGTCCCTGTGACTGCTGTCCCAAGATCGTTGGTCTCTGCCGTTAGGTAACCCTGGAGATCACTGATCTGCGACTCAGTGATTGTGGACTGCGTAGCGAGAGACCCCAGACCTAATGTTGTTCTCTGTGCTGCCGCATCAGCATCATCCAACAATGCTCGTCCAGCAGTTGTCAGGGTAGTGACTGCGTAGGTGTCCGCAGCAGTCGTGTAAAGCATTTTATCTGCAGTCGTGGTCAGTCCTGCGATGCTCGTCAACCCAGCATCGGATAATTGATAGCTGCCCAAGTCAGAAATCTGCGACTCAGTAATACTTAGCGCAGACTGGTGCTGAGTTACTGAGGTTTGGGTGATATTGACATCTGGGACATTGGCCCAGGTCACTGCGGCACTCAGATCGTTGACCTCCGCAGTCAGGTAACTTTGTAAATCTGAAATCTGGGATTCTGTGATTGAGAGTGTGCTGGTTGCAATATACTCAATATCCGTCGCACCAGAATTAACTGCAACCAGCTTAGATCCGTTCGTCGCCAGTGCTGGCAGCAGTGCCACCCTGGCGGTTGCTGCAGTCGTCTGCCCAGTACCACCATTTGCTATTGCGAGTGTCCCTGACACGTTGGTCAGATCATTTGTTTCTGCTGTGAGATAACCTGCATCGTTTGTCCACTGACTGATGTTGCCAGATTTGTTGGTGAGGGTATCTGTACTGCTGGCTGTGATGTACAAACCAAGATCGCTAATCTGCGACTCAGTGATCGTGGACTGTGTGGCAAGAGATCCCAACCCCAAATGAGTTGAGAGGGTGGTTGAGTTGATTCCAAGTGCAATCGTTCCAGACGCAGTCACGGGAGACCCAGAATCTATCTCAATCCCATCTGAACCACTGACCGAAACACTAGTGACGGTCCCAGAGCCTGAGACCGTTTGGAATTCCAACCCATCTGCCGTCGAGTTGACTGCCAGCACCTGATTTGCAGTTCCAAGTGCTGCCAGTCCAGTTCCCCCAGATCCAACGGGTAGAGTCCCTGTCACGTCTGTCGTTAAATCGACGGACCCTACAGTAATCGCCTGACCGGAGATAGTCAGGTAGTCGTTGCCCGTCAGAGTGACATCGTCTCCGACTGAATCTGCGACCGTTTTAAGTGTTGAATCGAGAGAGTTCCAGTTGGCATTCAGTTGGCTTCCCCACTGATCCGTGTCTCCACCTACTTCTGGCAGTGTAAAGCTATAATTGGTCGTTGAAGTTGCCATCAACAAGCACTCGTGTCAGGTTCTGGGAGCGTCAGGGTGTACGTCGTCGTCGTGATCTGATAACGGTAATAGTTCCCAGGAGAACTGCTGACGATTAACGTGCCAGACCAAGGATTTTCCAGGGTAAATGTTCCCTGATTCGCACTAGTGATATAAACGGTTGTTGCTGTTGTTGGAGTTCCCCCAACAAAAGATGCCACCACAACAGTGTCTCCTATATTCGCCAGTGTCTGTGAGGCGATTGAGGGAAGAGTGAGCAACATCGTGGTGTCCCGAACCCCTCCCGTTGGAGACGGATAACCAGCTTCGTACAGAGGAAAATTTGAATAACTGCCAGAACTTAAAGATCCTGATGTTAAGTAAAAATTTAATGTGCTGGTTGAGGTCTCTGACCAGGTAGCGTAATCTGCAAAATTCAGCACCCGATCTGAATAGTGGTTCGCAATGCAGATGTCCTGCTCTGCCGTAGCGACCAGAGTGTCCAGACTGTCGAGTTTCCCATTGAGGAAATTGGCAAAGGTCGCAAAATCTCCTCCGTCAAAGAATGTGTTGATCTCGCTTGCTGTCTGGGGAGGAGATAGTCCAAGTGCAGTTAATTCTGTATTGTAGGCAGGCCAAGTCGAGACTGTGCTGTAATCCCCTGAGTACGGATCTGGCAGAATGCCGTCAATGTCTGAATTGATCTGTGCTAACGTGGAACTGTCTCCGACTCCTGCTGCATTGATCCGGTCACTCAAATTCTTCAGCTTGGTCTCCAGCGCCTGAAAATAGGTGTTAATGATCGTGCCATAGGTACTGTTGTCCTGATTCAGAGATGGCAGTTCGAGGTCTGTGTAGATGGAGGAATTGAACGGCATACTTAGGTAGTTGCTGCAGTGTAGGCTGATTGAGCCGTGGTTTTGGCAGTCCTCGCGTCATCTGCCACTGACCCACTGGTCCCAACATCTCCCACCAAGGTTTCCAGTGCAGAGACTCGACTCGTCAGAGTGGTCAGTGTGGTGTTCAGGGATTTGTTACTCACACTGAGTGCTGTGCTGGCATTGGTGGATGCCTGGGCGAGGTTGTATGCAAGGGAAGGCGTCGCACTGTCATCGGCAGCACCCAGCACCTGATCCACATCGTACACCTCCTGCTCCAATGCGGTGAATGCGTCATTGAGGGTGGAACCCCAGACATTCTTTGATCCCCCTACCGTTGGGAGGGTAATGCTGTAATTGGTTGTTGTTGGCATTTAAACCTGTGTAAACACGGTCCAAGATTCGGCAGTTGTGTCGGACCTCTTTGTCCAACCCTCTGCAGTGCTGTCGGTTTGTGTGGTCCAAGACTCGACGGTGGCATCGGTTCCTGCTGCCCACGATTCGGAAGTCAGATCCGTTTGTTTGGCCCAATCCCCCAGTGCTCCTTCCGGTTGATTGCTGTAGGTTGCCCCTCGCACAAAAGGTCCAATCCCAAAGTTCCCTAGACCAAACCTCAAAAAACTCATGACATGGCCTCAAAATTAAGACTGTGCCTGCTGCCCTTTACTCTTCGTCTGTCATCACTTGCTTGGATCTCTGCCACGGCACGTTCAGCCTGCTGCGACCAGATCGCAATCCTCTCATCCTCTCCAAGATACGGTGCTGCCTGGAGCAAAGAATAATAAAGATAGGCATCGGGGTGAGAGGTCGAGACCCAGTTGCTGGTGTTGGAGGTGCTTAGTGCTGGAACCTTGGCATAGTAGAGCAGTTCGTAGGTGATCGACTCGGCAGGTGTGGGGATGATCCGCAAGGATTGCCCATACACGAAATATCTGGGGTAACTGTCTGCCAGAGATGCAAGGAAATTGGTGTCAGTGTATTCGTTGATGTTGTGAGCTGCGATTTCGACGAGGTCCCTCTCCTTGGGGGAGGTCATGCGGATGTGCCTCATTTCCAGAAAATCATCAGGCATGGAGAGGTACTGATCTGAGCTACTGACCGTGGCGCGGGTATACTGATTGGTTGTCCGCAACTGTCGGTTCAGTCGTGCTTCTGCCAAGGTGATAAATGTTGGAATGACCGAGGTCAGATCCGTGCGGTTCAACCAGTCTGCAATGTTGGTTTTTAATTCATCGAAAGTCATAGATGGCCTTCCCATACACGGAAGGGTTTATTGTGGAAATCGTTCAACCATGCCTTCAGTTTTTTCTTGTCTCTGGTAATTCCCTGTCTTTCCAACTGATCCCATAGGACAACAGGGATCTCTGCGACTCGTTTCCAGCCAGACTGCTTGTTGGCAAACGGGTCGAGGTGTTGGTTGTCCCGCAGTTCCTTGACCAACTTCAATGTCGGATCAATGTTCTGCGAGACGGTGGTTCGTAACTGAAGATTACCAGCATGATCCTCATCAGCATGAAACTGTGTGAGGACATCCCCTCGATGATCCAGTATTGCTTTTGATTCCATTCCAGTTCTCTTCAGTTTATTGGTTAGGAGGTGGTTAGGTCTGCAATCAGTCCGCTTGCTGCTTCCTGACTTGACTCAAGTCCCGCCTCGACAACGACGTATTTTTCTTCAGCATCTCCCTTGCGGCCCAACGAATGAACCTGGAAATTGCGGAGATAGGCTACTTTCCAATACTCAGGGTCGATCAGAAACGCATCACGCTCACGCTGGAATCGGTTTGTACGCACAGACAAATCACCAAAGTCAGACATGAACAGGGTCACGTTTGCGCCTGCGGAATTTGCGTCAATCATCTGCCGTGCTTGACTTCGCCCGTCCAACGTAGAGACCTGGGTCTTGTTGAAGGGACCAACCATCAGCATCGTCGGTTCGCCACCATTTTCGTAACAGGACTGCATGACGGTATTGATCAAAGCAGAAGTCAGATCTCGTTGTGCATCAGCAGAAGCATCGGTTCTCAGTCCATTTGCTCCAGTGCTTCCAGGGGAGACTGCATCTGCACCGTCTGTGGTTCCACCAGTTCCAACCGAGGTGTTGGTGTCCATCCAAGACAGGATCATTGCAGAGGTTCGAGCACTACTTGTGTCATCATCCTTGCGGGCTTGATTTGACAACAATGCTGCTTCCAAGGATCGTTTGAGTTCCTTGGTTCTGCGTGTCATCTGATAAGCCATCTGACTGTTTTTCCCGTACAATTTCATCTTGGCCTGGGTCTGGGTCACTGCCACTGCCCTGTGCATGATTTGCACGATGTTCGTCTTTCTGGTGCTGAGAGATGCAGCAGATGCACTGATCGTCTCGCCTTCAATCGTTGGTGTGGTAGAAACCGCACTCAGAGAATCCACAATCCAGTCGAAGACTGTATTTGAGACATTGCGGGTCCCTACTGCTGTCATAAAGGGGGTGTCTGTAGGACTGATGTCGATTACGAAGTCCTTGATATCAATTACATCTTCCTCAACACCACTAGCCTTGATGTTGTAGGAGGTTGATGCGTTTGTAACAATTGCCATAGTTACCTTGTTTAATTTAAATTATTTGGATTACCCATATTGGGCAAAAAATTTTGCAGGTTCAACGTAATAATGCGTCGAATACTGCCACTGCATCTTGGGTTCTTCCGGTCTTCTTCAGAGTCTGCATTGATTTTTTCAATCGTGATGCGTTCTGATCCGTTGGAACAAAATTACGTCCCATCTTCGGTGCTGTTTTCACAGTCGATTCAGGGGATCTCTTCAAACTTTCCTTGGCCTGCGAGGTAGTCTTGTTCGCTTGCCAGGCTGAGTACAAAATTGCGACGAGGCGGGAGTCGTAGGCTTGGCTCAAATCAGAATCGGTCAACCCAAATTTCTCTTGAGCAAACTTACGGATCTCGGCCTTCTCGGTCTTTGCGGTCTCTTTGTCCGTCCATGCTGGAATCAACTCCAACAGGTTTTGTCGTTCGGTTTCCAGATGCTGGGCAAACTGTTGCTGTTGCAACTGCTGCTGTTCACTCTGGAGATACTGCATCTGCTGTTGGCGTTCTTGCCTCGCCAGTTGTCTGTCCCGTGCTGCATCCTTCTCAAGCACAAACTGGACTGGATCTTCGTGTCGCAGACGTTCCCAGGCTTGCGGATCTGCAGTCCAAGCAGGTTCTGGGATGTCGGGTTGCTGCTGTAGATTCTGAGCAAACTGATTGAGGTACTGAACTCTCTGTGCGTAATCTTGTTGCAGTGCCTCTGCCTCTTTTCTCTGCTGTGCGAGTTGCTGGGTCTTGCGGGTATAGTCACTCTGTCTGGAATACCCCTTCTGCAGCTCATCGAGGGAGACTTCAATTTCCTCCCCATCAATAATTACTTTATAGAGTTCTGGTGCTGCCTCTACTTCTTCGGTTTCTTCTTCTTGTACATCTTCATCTTCATCTATCGGTTCATCAGTTTCATCAAACTCTTCCTCTGGGGGTTTCGTTCCCATCAAGTCATCAAACTTATCGGCAATGCTGCTGTCATCTTGAGTTTCAGGTGTTCCATCTGTCACAGGGACATGGACGGAGTCTGCAAATTCACTCATCTAAATCACTCCTCAAAAGATTTGGTTTGTTTTTTCCTGCGAATGGATCGCTGGACCTGGGCACTTAATTCATTGTGCAAATTCACAACGGCATGGTAGGCATTCCAACAGGATTCCCGTTCTGCGGCAGTCTTACCGGAAATCCATTGCTGGACCAGGCCAGACTTGAGGTCGTCGAATGCCTGCCTCACGGCATCTTCCTGCAGGATCTTCTTGGCAGCATCACCAACGGTGATTATCGGGTCACTCATCGTCTTCCCTTCTGTTTGACGCACTTGCCCAACTTTGCGCAAATTTGCGGAGCAGGGCATGTGGGACAGGGTTTGAATTTCATCGGGTTGGGCATGGGTTAATCCGTTGTATTTTGTTCAATTTTAAGATATATTATTTGCCTACTCATCAACTGCAGGAGACTTATGACTACCGCAGAATTGCTACAGAAAAAACTTGGTGTTCCCACCTTGGAAGTTCTTTCAAAACGCCTTGGGTTTGACGTTACTCAAACAGATTATCGTACTGAAGCAAACCTCATCAGAATCCTAGATAAGTATGATGGATACACTCCAAAGCATCCTCGACACGGATGGATGACGGGTTAATCTTCTTCAAACAATAAACTCCCGCCTAGTGCTGCAGGTCCAAGCATGGGACCGACCTTAGACAACATGAACAGATCCATTGGATTCTGGGCTTTGCCACTGGGCAATGTGTCCTTTGCAGGTGTGTCGTCCGCATATGTCAAAAAACTATTGTCTGAATACTTCTGACGAACTCTCTGCATTTGGTCTGAACTCATGCGAGGATAATTTTCTATTGCTGGGTTCATCACCTGATGCGGAGCATTCCGCTTCCTAATCAAATCCCAGGTTCCCCATTGTGATGGGAAGATTTCCTGCCCAGGTCGCACCTGCCCAATATTGCGAATCACTTCCGCATATCGTTCTGGGATGATCTCTACTTTTTCAGGGTCCGTAAAAAACTGCGTATCCCGCACCTTCTCTGGGAGTCTTGGATTTAATTCACCACTAGCCATTCGATAAGTCATTGATTGCTTTGGCATGTATGCGTAATTCATCGCATTTTCTGAAATAAATCCTCTACCTCCTCGTGTCTGTTGAAGTTCTTCGTATGTGGATACTTTGTTTGGGTTTTTTGCGTTCCACTGCTTCACCATCTCTTCCTGCCAACTAGGAGTCTTGTCTGTCATCATCCTAGCCATGTGTCGATCTACTGGAGCAATTTGTGCTGCTGCTGGGCTTGTCCAGACATCTGCCATGCTTGCTGTTTTATACCCCAATCCTTCCATCTGAGCTGACAATCGTTGTGTGTAGTCTACCCAGTCTTCATCTGCACGTTGTCGGAAGAATTGTGGATTGTCTCTAAACATCTGTGCAAATTCTGCCAGGTTCGTATAAACGGCACTACCCCCTGCTCCAATGCCTCCCCGACCTTCTGCCTGCAGTCCAAAAGCATCCTGTATCTTTGAACTGTATTGCGCCTTGATGACAGTTTCTCGATTATCTCCCTCTTTGGTTTTTCGATACTCTTGCAACTTCCCAAATGCCCTGACCGGATTACCATCTCCATCTACCCAGTAAGTATTCATTTTTGTTTTCCCAGACTTCTTGCTGGCTGCTACATCCTTAAACTTTTTCGGTTTCCAATCCTTCGTCAGTTCTTTTAGGCGTTCACTTTTGTTGCTGTAGTTCCAAGGAATTTGATCTGCCATGAAACTAACGTCTTCTGGACTTGTTGCCCGCAGTCGATTGACTGCCATCAAGTTGGGATCTAGTGGGTTGTTTGGTGAAGTCAACCCAAACATCAAAGCGTTGTACACCTGGTTGTCTGTCAGTCCACCTCGATAGTTCTCTGGGTCCACAGATGCCACCTTCTTTGTCTGCATTGCCCAGTAATCGTCTGCTGGCATTCTGTTGGGATCTAATCCTTCTGCAAGAATTCGATACTGGTCACCAAGAGAATATTTGCCATCAAATCCTGCAGGGTATTGGACTTCATCACTGTCCTGCAGTCTTTGCAGCATTGTCCTGGTGCCATCATCTTGCAGTCTTTGGGTGATCTTTGGGGAATACTGAAGATCTCCTGCTTGACCAAATTTGGCCTCAAATGCTGCTAAATCCTCGGCAGTCCATTGATATGGTTCTTTGCCTCGAAAGGTCAAAGGGATGTCGTCCTTCACTCGAAAAGATCCGGTAACTTCTTTTTCTGGATCTAAATAGACATTGTCACCTAAATCTTTTTGAGCCTGCTCCAGTCTCTTCTGAACTCGTGCTTTGTTGTCTGCGTAAAATTTTGCTTTTTTGCCAGAAGATTTTAATTTTCGCAGGACATCCGTTTTTGCAGGGTTCATGGCCTTGGCAACTTTAGTCGTCGCTCCCATGCCAGCACTTGCGATGTTGTCTACATATCGCTGATATTCTGGTTCTTCCAACAACGAAAGCATCCGGTCTCTTGGTGTCGCAAATGGCGTAGTCGGATACTCATCCTCAAATAAACCTGCACGGTACATATTGACCACCGGAGACATCTCAGCAGCAATGTCTGCGAGTAATCCTCCAAACGTATCTAGTGGATCAACACGTTCTTCTACTGCTCTTCGTCTAGATCCGTACCTCTGAGGTCTCATATCGGCATCTGCCCTGGTGGAGTTTGCTCATACAACTGCTGCTGTCTCACCTGGTCCACTCGTTCCAGTTCTCG